>OGCN01000363.1_pt1 | contig 79913 bp, 49 predicted proteins | sample 1570181 | NCBI WGS metagenome assembly OGCN01 (sample SAMEA4370584, study PRJEB24528) | human gut metagenome | reverse complement strand
AGGTAGCTACTCCTGCAAATATAACAATTTTGAGGAAAGGAGAAATAATTAAAACTACCCCCCTTTCGAGATAGTTTTAATTATACGTGATACAATGAAAACAATAGATTTAAGCGGAAAATGGAATTATAAAACAGATATTGACGATAGTCAGACAATAGACAGCATAAAATTTGAAAATAATAATTTTAATCTTCCGGGTTCAACTTGTGATAATCATATAGGCAAAAAAACAGAATACTTTGACAAAATATCAAAAGAGGCTGTACGTGCACCGAGAGAGCGATATGAATATATCGCTCCTCTTTGGTTGCAAAAAAAGGTCAACATTCCGAATGATACAGACGGTAAAACTGTCAGACTGTTTATGGAGCGAGTTAATATAGCATCTGAATTATGGATAGACGGTGTGAAAACAGACAGACAAATAATTGAGCTGTCCACACCTCACATATACAATTTAACAGGCAAAATAACTCCGGGCGAACATATGTTTACACTGAAAATAGACAACAGAAATTTGCTAAACCTTGATACAATGGCAAGCGGATACAGTGTCGATACGCAAGGATATTGGAACGGTGTTATCGGACGTATTGAACTGCAATATGAAGAAAAAGAACATATTGACAATATTCAAGTATATACAGATGACAAAGGCATAACGCTTAAAGTCGTTGAAACATCGGATGTACATTCTCCGTTTAAAACGGAGAAAGCGACTGTTACCGTAAATGTCACTTCACCAAAAGGAGATTTACTTGGAGAAAAAATATTTGAAACGAAGGTGTTTAATTCAAAACAAGTCGATTATTTCAGATACGATATTTCCGAAATAAATTATTGGGACGAATTTAATCCTAATTTATATACTGTAACAGTTAAATATGAATGTAACGGTCATACCGATATAAAATCCGTAAAGTTCGGTATGCGAACGATAAAAACGGAGAATAAAAAGATTTTGCTTAACAACAGACAAATTTCTTTGCGCGGTACAATAGATTGTGCTATATATCCGCTTACAGGTTATCCGCCTATGGATATTGATGTGTGGCGAAAAAATTTCAAGACTATCAAAAGCTATGGCTTAAATCACGTTCGTTTTCACGCATGGTGTCCGCCTGAATGTGCCTTTAATGCGGCTGATGAAATAGGAATGTATATGTCTGTTGAAATGCCGCTATGGCTTAATCACGATGTATGTGCACTTGAAACAGGTGAAGATCCTATACACCGTCAATATTTTATGCAGGAGGCTATTAATATCTCAAAAACATACGGAAATCACCCGTCATTTATAATGTTTTCAAACGGTAATGAAAATATGGGCGATTTTGATATGCTTAACGACATAACCACTTGCATAAAGGCTTATGACAACAGAAGAATTTATACGCTTACGACTAACTTCGACCACCCAATTATGCCGTGTGAAGATTATTTGTGTGCATATGAGGCAGGCGGTCACAATGTCAGAATACAAAACTGTCAGGATAAGGCGGCTGAAAACACATCGCTTGATTATTCCTCTGCGGTAAAAGATGTGTCTGTACCGATAATTTCGTTTGAAGTGGGGCAGTATTGTGTATATCCAGATGTTGACTTAATTGAAAAATATACAGGCAATATTCTGCCGGTAAACCTTGACGCGATTAAAAAATTTATGATTGAAAAGAATGTGTATCATAAATTGAATGATTATATCAAGGCGTCGGGCGACTTAGCTGTTAAGCTTTATAAAGAAGATATCGAGGCGGCACTTAGGACAAAAGATTTCGGCGGTTTTGAACTTTTGTCGCTATCGGATTACACAGGGCAAAGTACAGCTACTGTCGGCATACTTGATGTGTTTTATGAAAGTAAAGGCTTAATTTCGTCCGATGAATTTAAAAATTTTGCAGGTGAGGCAGTACCGTTATTTAAAGCAAAGAGAATATTTAAAAATACAGATACATTGGAGGCGGAATTGGACTTATATGATTTCGGCGAAAAGAAAATCAACAATCCTGTTTATAAATTGACGGTACAAAACGGTGAGCAAGTATTTTATAAAACGTCAACAACAGAAAGCAAGGTAAGTATACCTCTAAACAGTATAACAAAATCAACAATGCTTAGTGTTATGCTTGAAGTGAGCGGTTATAAAAATACTTGGAGAATATTTGTTTTTGCCGAAAATAAGATTGAAAACAATGTTCGTATGATTAAATCTGAAGAAGAACTTGATGATATAATCAAAAACGGCGGAAAAGCTATTGTGACGAAAGAGTGTTTCAAAAATCCGATACAGGGAAGTTTTATACCTGTATTTTGGTCGCCGGTACATTTCCCGTCACAAAAACCGTGCGGTGCAATAATTGATAATAATCATAGAATATTTGATGATTTTCCGACAGAAAAATATCCCGATTATCAGTGGAAAAGACTGCTTGATAACTCGATCGGTACAGATATATCGAAGTTTGCAGGCGAAGTAAAACCTATAATTGAAACAGTACCGAATTTCTTTGATAATACTGCGTCATCACCGCTGTTTGAAACAGAAATAGGCAAAGCAAAGCTATTGTTCTGCGGTTTTGATTTAGACGGAGATTATCCCGAATGTAAACAGCTTTTAAGCAGCATAACGCAATATGTAAATTCAGATAAATTTTAAAATAAGCCGAAAAGGTTAATTTTAGAGTCGGAGTTGGACTCCTTTAGTAGTCCGACTCCGACTTGTTTTTAAATTAGATTATTACCTAAAAACTTGCTTATGCCATTTAAGGCTGATTGTGAGTATTTTCTGCTTATAGGTATTTCAAGGTCTTGAATATTGACTTTTGTTTTGGTGAATTGAGTTATGTATGTAAGATTTACAATGTAACTTTGATGTATGCGTATAAAGTTGGTGTTAAGAATTTCTTTTTCGATGTCCTTTAGAGGTTCGTTTAAGGTTTGCTTTGGCGCATTGACATAATGTACGATAGTTTTCTTTAAAATCCCTTCAAAATAGGAAACATCATTTAGATTTATAGCAGTAGTTCCGCTGCCGAGCTTTGTATAAAGAGTCTGCTTATTTATTTCACTGCAACACACTGACAAGGCTTGTTTTAACTGTTCATTCGATATTGGTTTTACCAAAAAGTATAAATGATTGACGGAATAGACGTCTTGAAAAAAGTCTTGCTCAACAGATATAAATATAATTTTTATATTAGGGTATTTTTCAGTGATTGCTGACGCTATATCTATTCCGTTATCTTTTCCGAGCATTATATCAATAACAGCGATATTGTAGCTTGAAACCGATTCTAAAAAAGTGTTTATATCATAATAACAGTCGGTATTATAGCTGTTATCAATTTTTTTTATTTGTTCTTTAAAATCATCACAGAAAGTTTTATCATCATCGATTACCGCGATATTAATCATTTATGTACTTCCTCCTTGTCATTAATCGGAATTGTTACAATGGCGGTAAAATTGTACTCATCATGTTCGTAAACGAAATTACCGCCAAGAAGATTGGATAAATCTTTAATTATATGTAATCCGTACCCGTGATTGTGATTAGGGTCGTCTTTTTTACGAATAATTTGTGGCATACTGTTGCGGCAGGTGATAACTAAATTGCCGAGTTGTATGCTGCTTTTTAATTCAATATAAGGATTTGTCGTACAGTATTTAGACGCCTCTAAAGCATTATTTAATAGGTTGGAGAAGATACTGCATAAGTAAACATTGTCGAGATTAGCCTCTTTAATACCGCCGACTAAGAAATCGGTTCGTATATGATTAGCTGTAGCCATATTGTATTTTTCAGCCAATATAATATCAATCGCCGGAACATCACAATATGTTTTTGCCGAAAGTGAATCCCAATTTTTTAATAACTTACTTGTATATTCGGTTAATTCTTCTTTGTCTTCTTTTTGTGACAGACCGTTTATAACGTTAATGTGGTCTTTTAAATCGTGACGTAATTTTTTATAGTTTACGTAGTTGTTTCTCAGTTGGTCGTATTGCGAGCTTAAAAGATTGTACTGATTAACAACAAATTCTTGCTTTGCTTGCTCTTTACTGATACGAATACTGTAACGTATAACAAGAACTGTAAGCAAAATTGAAATAACCATATAAAGAATTAAGACCAATACAAATTTCAATATACTTATTTTTGCATAATAAATGTAAAGTAAGAACGTCAGTATAAATATTTGAACAATTATTATTGAAAGTATATATACAATAGTAAGGTCACTTATTTTTGGCTTTTTATGTTGTATCCATTTTGAGATTAAAAACAGTATCAACATTTCAACTGTAAATAAAAGCAAAGGTTCGACTGCGTTTGGGATACTTGAAAGTCCGGCAAGTGTTTGACCGCCGAAAGCCGAATCAAAGTTTGGCATTAGTATTGTTCGCAGTGAAAGATATACGAGCGACAATAAAATATCCGATACATATGGAATAAAAGTGAATAATATTTTTTTTAAAGGCTTGTCATCGCTGAGTATGAATATACAAGTCATAAGTATAGCTATCCCTGTAAAGAACATAGGCATTTGAGGCATATGTATTATGTTTGTGATTATAGTAGCTATAATCATTACTGCCGAAACAATTACACGAAAATTTGTTTTGCCGTATCTTGCGGAGAGTACGCTTGCATAAAACAGAGCTATTAATATACTGAAACTGAAATCCATTAAACCGTCAACAAGACTTACTTGCCATTGTGCCATAATAACATCCCTCTTTTCTGAATTGATACATATATTTTATCATAAAATGTATTATTTTGTCTATATAATATGTTAATTATGGTAAAAAAGACGTTAAAAATGTCACTTTGTTGAAAGTTATTTTAAAATTATGCTAATATGTTTTTAGGATAAAAATCCTAAATAAAAAACTGAAGTCCTATATAAAGACTTCAGTTTCTGACAGGTCGATGATTAAATATACGCAAATTATTCATTATCATCAGACTTTAAGTTGTCAAGGGCATAATTGCAGCATTGAATTACAAGCTGGTTAAAAGATATTCCTTTTGATGCTGCAATTTTACCCATTCTTTCGATAAGTTCATCAGGCATTCTTATGGTGCGATTAGATGACTTCTCTGGTTGATGAATTTCAAATTCTCCCATAACTAATTCACCTCCGTGTGTTGAATTTTTTATAATATAATTTTAAACCATTTTAAATAGAAAATATACAAGCAAATTGTAAAGTGATAATTAATTTAAAAATAAGTTGCAAAATTACTATAAATAGAAAACTAAAATATTTGTATTAAAATCATACAATAATATTCATATATACAATTAAAAAGTAGTTGCATATTTAAACTAAAAGTGCTATAATATGACCATAAAATGAAAATATATTCAAACAAATATATAAGGTGGAGGAAAATTACATATGGAAGGAACATGGATATGCCCACAGTGCGAAACCTCAAATGAAAATACGGATAAATGTATTGTGTGTGGAATGGATTATGCCAGTGCTGTTATGATATACAAAAAATATTCGACAGAAAAAATAGAAAAGGAAAAAGTAATAAAAAAAGCGCCTACTGAAACAAAGAAAAAGAGTGTTGATACATCTAAAATTAAGCTTCATTTTAAAGATGAAGATACAGTAATAACCAAGACACCGCCTCCTAAGGAGAAGAATGTTTATGCGATTATATCAATAGTTGTAGGGATAATAGGTATGTTATTAAGTATATTGGTTAATCCACTTGGACTTTTAATGGCTGGAACAGGTATAGCCTTAGGTATCGTTTCGGTAAAAATAGAAATTAAACCGATAGGTGTTGTCGGTATGATAGTATCACTACTTTGTTGTATTATAGCGGCGATTCTTGTTATATAGGGGGAATATATATGTTTTGCTCAAACTGCGGAAAGAAAATAAATTTAAACGATCATATATGCAGTAATTGCGGTGCAGAAAATGAAACGTTAAAAGGTTTTAAAAAATTAGATTCAAATATTGCTTTGTCAAACAATCAGATACAAAATCAATATAATTCAAAGGTGGAAACGAAAATTGTTTACAGAGATAATCCTGCGCAAACAAGAGTTATTTATAGATGGCGTGCTTTAGCATGGCTATTCTGTGTTCTTTTGGTAGTAACAGGTGTAATTGTGATAATCAACATACATTCAAAAGATGCTCGAATTAACGATCAAGCAGAACAAATACAACATTTACAGGATATTCAAAGTAATTCGTTGATATATAGCAAGGAAAAATATGATTTCACCGGAATTTTGCAATGTAATGAATATAAACAATATTTTATTGCACTGCAGGAAACACAACTAGTGACGATTAATGAAAATACATATTCGATTAATGCAGTGTATTTGTCGCCGACAACAGATATATTGCAGTATTGTAAAATTGATGAAGAAGTCAGTGTGAATGGTAATGTATGTAAAATTAGTGACGGGCAATTTATGACGGTTTCAGATGTTTTTGTCAATACACAAAAACCTGTAAATACTAAAGATACAAAGGAGGAATAAAAATGGCAAAAGGATTTAAACAAGCGGGAAATGTTGGGGAGAAAAGTGAGGAAAAGGTTGGTGTTGTTGATAATAAGAATATTATCACAGAGCCGGAAAAATCACCTGTACCACCGTCAAGTTCATTGAAATTGGGTAAGGGACTAAATAAAACAAGTTCAATGCCTGAAAATGAGGTGAAAAGTTACGATATGAGCAGTGTTAATAGTACACCTCAAAATAAGACGTTCAAATCAACATTTGGACAACCAACAGAATCAAATACGGAACCTCAAAACAAGACGTTTAAATCGACATTTGGACAATCATCAACATCACCGACAAAACCTCAAAATAACGGATTTAAATCGACATTTGAACAACGTCCTGAGCAGAATACAGAAACTCCAAGAGAATATTATGATGTGGAATTGCCGAGAAATAATAAACGCAAAAAAGGTGGAAAGAAAGCTTTTATTGCAATTATTGCAGCAGTTGCAGCAATGCTTATATTAGCTGTTGGACTTTTAAATATACCATCTTTAAAACCGACAGGATACATATTTGCAAAAACATATAGGGCTATAGGCAAAATTCAAAGTGTGAATGTAACAGGTTCAGCAAGGTTGGTTGATGAAGACGGTGACGATGATTCAATGGATTACGAGTTCAATTATAACAATAATGCGTTTTCGGTAGGAGTCGGAGATCGTGATACAAAACGAGAAGATTATGATTGGTATTTAGGCAATATTGAGGACGGGAAGATTACAGTATGGGAAGATATGTTTGAAGAAGATAAATTTACTTTGCCGTTTGAGTTGGATTCATCTAATGTTAAGAACATAAGAAAATCTTTGAGTAATGTTAAAAAGGAATACACTCAGGTTAATGGAGCACCTGTATATAAAATCACCGGAGAAATAGCCTCATCCGGAGGTGTTACAACTGCATTGCCTATGCAAATTACTATAGCTATTAATGCCAAAACATATTTGCCGGAATATCTTGTAGCAGATGTAACGGATCTTATGAATTCTATTACCAAAGCAACAGGAGGATATAGTATAAGAGATTGTTCATTAGATGCTACATTTGTAAGTTATAACAGCGATGTAAATGTTTATTCGACATCTTCAGCTAACAACAGTAATAATATCAATGTTAGTTCAACATCGAATAATATATCGAATACGCAAAAAGAGTCAGTATCTAATACATCAAGCAATGTAAAGCAAGGCGAATACAAATGGTATGTGTCTAATGATAACACTCAAGAATGTGTCGGAAAATGCGTTATTTCAAACGTAACAAGTGACAGTTTTGATGTAGAAGTATCGCATGCCCGTTCGCAAGGGATAGGCTATTATCCCAAAACGGCATATTTGCAAAAGGATGGCACATATGTGGCAGATGGCGATATCAGTGGAAGAAATGTAAAAACCAATGAGAGCGATTATACTCCTGTAAAGTTTGTTTTCACTGTCCTTGACAACGACAGAATAAAGATGGATGTGTACGAAGCTAAAACAAATAAAGAAATAGAAACAAATGTAATATTTTATTTGTAAACAGAGAGTGAGGTGGATTTTATGAATCAGTATCAACAAAGCAATAACAAAAAAGGTCATTTGAAATCTATGATTATAGCGATTGTTATTTTAGCTGTTTTGATTGTGGGTGCAGTTATTGTAATTAACAAAGTGAAAAATAGCAATACTGTTGCTGAAAAAGCCGCTATAGAGGAATATGGATATAACATATACAGTTATGATCGTAATTCGGATCCGGTTTATTATATGCACGGTTATTCATGTGTAAAAAAGACTATAGAGAATAATGGCAAGGAACAAATTAAGTATGGATATATCAAAGATGATGAAAAGAAAGTGGTTGTGCCTTGTATATATGATGATTGGTCTAAAATTCATGGTGGGCACTATGTGATTTTGAAGATGGGCGGAAAATATGGTGTTGTTGATATGACAAATACTGTTTTCGTACCATTTAAGTATGATGAAATCACAGTTAATGTAGACAATAAATCATTTGATGCAAAACTGGGGGATACAATAGATAGTATTGCATGGCCGGATGATTTTAATGAAGGAGCAGAATTAAATATAGAATGGGCTAAATGATGGGAGGAATGTAAAATGTTAAAAATGTCAAAGGGATTTAAAGTTACGGGCAGTGAAGAAAATCCGACATCTAAAAGCAGTACGATAATTAATGTATACAGTGACAGTAAAAAATCATTTTACGGTACAGAAGATGATAAAAACAATAATGCAAAATTAATATGTGCATGGATAGCAATAAGTGTGGGATTTATTTTAAGCATAATCAGTCTTTTGAAGTTGTTGACTTTGAATAAATATGTTTATATGGCATATTCGGTAACTGATTGGGAACGTGTAAGAATGCTTTCTGAACGTGACAGCGTCAAGGCAGTGGCGATTATTTGTTTAATCTTGGGCTTGATTTCATTGATCGGCGGATTGACATTTCTAATTATAAAATATGTTAAGAAAAATTTAAAATATAAATAATCAAAGGAGGAATTAATTATGGCAAGTAATTATCAACAAGGAGGAAACAATCAACAGGGAGGAAATTATCAAATAACTTATAATGTAGATATGGTATTCTGCATTGATGCAACAGGTAGCATGGGTGGAGTTATTGATATGGTAAAGAGGAATGCTGTAAGTTTTTATGGCGATGTTGTGGATGCTATGCAGAAGAAAGGGAAGACAATAGACAAGCTTAGACTTCGTATGGTAGTATTCAGAGATTATGTGGCAGACGGTGAAAATGCAATGCTTGAGACTGATTTCTTTGATTTGCCGGAAGAGGCTGCTGATTTTAAAGAATGTATTGACGGAATAACAGCATTTGGCGGTGGTGATGATCCTGAAGATGGATTAGAGGCGTTAGGATATGCTATGAAGTCAGATTGGAATAATGACGGTATGAAAAAAAGACACGTAATTGTTTTATGGACTGACGCAAGTACACATCCTATCGGTTACGGAAAAAGTTCTGGTTATTATCCTAACGGAATGGCTGAAAGCTTTGGTGAATTAAGCAGTTGGTGGGGCAACAAACAAATGCCGGGTTATATGAATCAAAGTGCAAAGAGATTACTTATGTTTGCGCCGGACGCAGAATATTGGAATACAATTTCAGATAATTGGGACAATACAATACATTTTCCGTCCGAAGCAGGCAACGGACTTTCTGAAATAGACTATCACCAAATTATAGATGCTATTTCAAATACGATATAATATGGCTATGTATAAAAATTTATTATCAGAGATAAGTACATATTTTTCAATTTCAGGTGAAATGATTCCACAAAACGGTGAAGATTCTTATTTATATTCTTTTAATGAAAATAAAGGACTTGTAGGTGTTTTTGACGGGTGCGGAGGAATTGGTTCTAGACGATATGAAATACTTAACGGTAAAACAGGCGCATATATTGCTTCAAGAATAGTTGGAGAATGTGTGGCAGAGTGGTTTGAAGAATATTCCGAAGAGGAATATTCTTCAGACAAAAGCTATCAGATTTTTAACGTGATAACTAATGCTCTTAAAGGTATAAAAAGCAAAACACCTTCGAGTAAAATAAAAGGTGCAATGACAAAGGACTTTCCTACAACATTGTCTATGACGATTGTTGAATACTGTCAAAATGAAATGATAGCTGATTTTATTTGGGCAGGAGATTCAAGAGGATATGTTCTCTCTGATATGGGATTGGCACAAGTGACGAAGGACGATATTGACGATTCTGTAGATGCACTTGATAATATTTCAAATGACGGTGTTCTTACTAATGTCGTTTCTGCGGACGGTAATTATATCTTACATTCAAAGCAAATAAAAATTAAAGATAAAATAATTATTTTTAACGCTACAGACGGCTGTTTCGGATACTTAAAAACACCTATGGAGTTTGAGTATCTGATTTTACAAACTTTGCTTTCTTCGGACAATATAATAGAATGGCGAGATAAATTAAAATCACAAATAAGACAGTATACAGGCGACGATCATACAATATCACTTGTTGCAATCGGATTTAAGGATTTTAATGAAATGCAAGATTATTATTTAAAGCGTGCCGAAACTTTATATGAGCATTATATAAAAAACTTGAAAAATTGTACTCAAGATGAAATTGATACTTTATGGAATGAATACAAAAGAACTTATTATGGAAAGGCGTAATATATGTATGTAAAAGATTATGAAATTATAGGTAAGCTTACAACTGATAATAGCGGTACTGCAAAATGGGGATTTGCTAAAAAAGGTGCTGAAACTGTTTTCATCAAGGAATTTCTTACACCCGTTTATCCTACAGACGAGAATTCATTCACGCCAAAAGCCATAGAAACAGCTAAAAGTATTTGTGCAGAGTTTGAAAGAGAGAAGAAAAGATTATATGATTCTTTAAAAGAATGTAAAGGTGGTGGAATTGTATATCCGACCGACTTTTTCAGATTTAAAAGTAAGTATTATATGATAACTCCAAAAATTGAAATGTCCTCTATAACGATAGAAGAGATTTCAAAGCTTGATACAAATACTAAAATTATGATATGTAAGGTTATTGCTTATAATATGATAGCTATACATAAAAAAAGAATTATACATGCAGATATAAAACCTAATAATGTACTGATAAAGAAAACAATAACAGGAACATATACAGCAAAAATTATTGATTTCGACAGTAGCTATTTTGAAGATTCATTACCGACGCCTGACGACTTACAATGTGATACAATCTATCTTTCGCCCGAAGGATTTTTGTACATATGTGAGGAAACAGAAAAGATTACCACAAAAGCTGATATATTTGCTTTGGGAATCTTATTTTGTCAATATCTTACCGGAGATATGCCTTTTTTTGATACTGAAAAATATACTTATCTATATGCGGCTATATTGGATGAAAGCGATATTTGCATAAAAAATAACATACCGGAAGAAATAAAGTTATTGTTATTAAAAATGCTATCAAAAAATCCGGAAGAAAGACCGAGTATTCAAGAAGTGTTTGATTCTTTGGTTATCAAAGACAAAAATGTTAAAAAGACAGCATCGGATGTAAAAACAAAATCAAAGAAAAAAGGCTTCAAGTCAGCACATACAAATCTGTAAAGGGGGATATAAAATGAATTGTGTAAGATGTGGCAGTGAGTTGCCTAAAGGAGCGACGATATGCAGTCGTTGTGGATGCAAAAATGAAATGGTTGAACATAACAGAATAAAAGAAATTATTATTTTTGCAATGACAATGGTTTCAGAATTTTTGATTCTTCAAAACTTATTGTTTATTTTGGAAGATGTAAAAGACTATATAAAAGATATATTCAAATCCGCAGAATTTAGCTTTTCTGCGGAAATGTCTTTGCTGTTTGCAGTAGGTATTTTAATATCCATAGCAGTAACGATTATGTATATTGTTAAATTTTTGAGAAATAGTGCTGATTGTGAGAATTATTCAAAGAGAAATAACGAAACAATTATTGGAATAGGAGTAGTTTTGATAGCGTATTATATTGCCGAAACAATAGAATACGGAAAACTTACGTACTTTTTACCTACGTATGCAATGTATATAATTATATTTTTTGTTGCAGTACCAATGTTATTGTCGATATTTGCAAGAGTTTATGCAACTATATCAAGAAAGAGGGGATAGAATTATGGGTTTAAAGATGTCATCCGACTTCAACAAAGAAAATCAAGAAAGTGAAGTAAAAACAAATACGACTTCAAGCAATGGCGGGTTAAAAATGAATGGATTTTCAGATTCAGAACCTTCGGGAGCATATGATAATTCTTCAATGAAATCGAGCAAGCTAAAAATGAATAACTTTAGCGATACAAGTTCTGCAAACCCTCCTGAAGAGAACAGTTATAGTAATTCAGAACCGAAAGAAAATTCATATTCAACACCATTTGAAAGTGCGAAATTCAATAATCCTAATTCTTATGATTATAAGACAGACGATAATATTTTATCAAAAGGTTTAAGAATATTAAAGTCGAAAAAATTTATCATTCCTGTGTCAATATGTGCAGTGTTAATAATTGCTTTGTGCATAGGTATGTCTGTAAGACGTAACAGTGATTCGTATTTATACGGATTGTTGGACGATGGTAATGTTTCTAAAATTTCTGAATTATATGTGTCTAATTATAGTAAAAATGCAAATAAACAATCAGATTTTATTGATAAAATCGATACATATGCCGAGTCGAATTTTAATGAATATGTTAATGACAGTATAAGTTATGATGAGCTTATGAGAAAATATAGCACAATTCAAAGTGTATATGACAGATTTTCGATTAATGATTCGGAATTTGAATCAAATATGAAATCAGCTGATAGCGTAAAAGAGCTAAAGGAATTATATCAAAAAGGTATTGCATATATGGAAGAGAAGAATTACCCTGATGCAATAGAAGTTTTTGAAGAAATACTGAAAAAATCTAACAACTATCCAAATGTTGCCGATAAAATGAGTGAGGCAAAAAGTGCATATAAACAACAACTTATGAGTCAAGCAGATGAAAAAATAAATTCAAAGGACTATAGTGGAGCTTTGGAAATATTAGAAAAAGGAGAAAACTATTTTACTGATGACTCTACATTCTCTTCAAAGATAACGGAAGTGAAAAATAATGTAAAAAATACGGCATTATCCGAGGCAGAAAGTGCTTTTTCGACAGAGGGCTATCAAAAATCAATAACAATTATTGAAACTGCAATATCATTTTGTGGAGAAAACGAAGAATTAACCAATGCTTTAAATAAATATAAGGCATATGTTCCTGTTAATATCGTTGATATTGACCCGAGTGAAACATCAAGAAATAATAAGGTCGAGAAAGGCGAAACAGGAGTAGATAATACAAATCAAACGCATAAAAAGAATTTATATGCGTTCCATAGATTGTATAGTCAAGACGATGCATATGCTGTTTATCCCTTAATGGGAAAATACGATACGCTAACGTTTGAGGCTTATAGAAGTAATTATGATACTTCTACCGATGAATCGATAACGATTAAAATATTCGGTGATAACACAGAATTACAATCTATTGTCATAGACAAGGGATTTAATCCAAATCAATATAGTATTGATATATCAGGTGTACAAAAATTAAAAATTGTATTTGAAAGCTACGATACAAATGTTTTCAAGCAATTTGATAAATTGCCGGGTGAACTTGCAAATGTGATAGTTTCAAAAACAAAATAAGGTCAAAAATTTACAAACATAGATATAAAAAATAAAGGAGAACAAAATTATGAAAAAAAGAGTATTTGCGGCAGCAACAGCTGCTATGATGACGGTAAGTGCATTAGGTTCTGTAACAGTAGGCGCATTTGAACAAACATCATATGCTGAAGATGTTTCAGTATATGTGAATGGTCAAAAAATCGACAACGGTCAATATAAGCCTATTATTGTAAACGACAGAACATTGGTCAGAATAGTACCTATTTTTGATGCTTTAGATTTTGAACATAGTGAAATGGACGAATACAAATCTGTTAATTTCGTAAGAAAAGGAACAAATGAAACATATAGATTTATAGCTGAAAAAAATTATGCAATAGGTGGAACAGGGTATGATGAAGAGGCGGCTTTAAAAGGTGAAGATTCAAGTAATATATTCCTTGAAGTACCTGCTACATTGCAATATAATGATGTATTTTATGTGCCAATAAGATCATTTTGTGATATGGCTCATTTAGAAATTGAATGGGATGATGATACAAGAAGTGTATATATTACTGGTAGATATTTAAACAGTAGTAATAACAAGACAACAAGCGATATATCTTTAGAAAAGGCGTTGGAATTAATAAAAATTGCATATGGTAAAGACATTACATCTCATAATAAAGTGTTGAGTCAAACAGATAGTTCTATAGAAATATTTGATGTAGAATCAAAAGATACAAATCCACCAATGACAAGATGTTATAAAGTTTCATATAACAAACAAGATTCGAGATATTATGTTTTATCTACTTCAGAAGAAAACTTTGATAAAAGTGATGATGAAAATACATCGTGTGTTATAGTAGATGCAAATAATAAAATTGTAGGTTTAGCAAATTAAAAAATAAAGGAGAACAAAATTATGAAAAAAAGAGTATTTGCGGCAGCAACAGCTGCTATGATGACAGTAAGTGCATTAGGTTCTGTAACAGTAGGTGCATTTGAACAAACATCATATGCTGAAGATGTTTCAGTATATGTGAACGGTCAAAAAATCGACAACGGTCAATATAAGCCTATTATTGCTAACGACAGAACTTTGGTAAGATTGGTGCCTATATTTGAAGCTTTAGGTTATTCTAACTCATACGATTCAAATGCAAAAACAGTAACATTTGCAAAAGACGGTGGGACAGTAAGTTACAAATTTACGGCAGAAAACTATACAGCTGAAACAATATCTGATGGTCAAGCTGAATCAACATATGAACTTGATGTTCCGGCAACGTTGCAATACAGTGACGTTTTTTATGTTCCATTAAGAGCATTTTGCGATATGGTTGGATTAAATATTACTTGGGATAATGCAACAAGAAGTGTTTATGTAGAAAGCGCACTGCTTACATATGAACAAGCAAAAGAAAAAGCTACAGAGTTTGTAAATGATTCTGATATTCTTCTCGGCGGTGACACAGCTATGGTAGAATACAACGGAAGACAAGCATATGCGTTTGTATTACGTTCAAAAGAATTAGTAGAGAACGGCGGCTCCGGTACAATGGGTACTACAATCTATGTATATGCTGATAATGGTGAAGTTGATGGAACAAAAGGAAATACAACTGGTAATGTAAATTCAAATATTAGTGAAGAAACAAATGAGAGTCAGACATATGTGTGTTTGGGAATGATTGTGGGTAAAGGAATATTACAAGAATACTTGAATGGTGATATTTCCGAATCAGAAGTCGAAGCTGCTCCACATGACGAAATTGGTACGACAACAGAAAACGGACTGACAATTTCAAAAGCACTTGAAATAGTAAATGTTGCTTATGAAGATAAAGTAACAGGTTCAGCACAAGTATATTCCGATTATGTAGAAATAGGTAAACATGAATCTTTGAAATCGGATAATGGATACAATTACTACAGAGTTAAATATTTAGCTAACGGCTCAACATGGGCACAAACTGAAAAGAACGTACCATGTTATGAAGTTTATGCTTGCTCTGATAAAAACTTCTCAGATACAAATACAAGCGGAAGAGTTGTTGATATGAATAATAACATTATTGGTGTGGCTAATTAATAAAACTCAAAAAATAATTTATGTTTTGTGAATTTTTGAACCAGTAAAATAGAAAGAAGTGATAATATGTTTAAAAATATTGGTGGTAAAATAAAAGTTTTCGCTATAATTGTATTTATTATATGGATACTAATAGGCATTGGCTGTTGTATTGCATTTATAGCATTATCAAATGAGTGGTTTGACGATGCATCTGCCGGTACGTTAATTGGCGTGCTTTCACTGTTATTGAGTATAGTTTTAGGATATTTGTCTGTTATGTTTACATACGGTTACGGAGAACTTATTGAGAGCACGATGCAAATAAGGGATAAATTATGTGGAACATCTACAAGTTATACTTCAAGTTCGATGGGCGGTGGATATACATCAACACCGCCGACTGGCAGATACTCTGCTCCGACATCAAGTTCCGGTCATAGCGGTGTAGGAAAGTCATTTGGAGCAAGAAGATCACTATAAAGGGAGGATTTGTATGAATAGAGTGAAAAAGTTTATAACCGGAATAATATTTTTAATGATGTTTACTGTATCATTAAATGTTTTTGCTGAAGATATATCCGTTACACTAAATGGTAATAATATAGTATTTGAAGATGCAAAACCGATAATATATAATGACAGAACTTTAATTCCTATTCGTGCTGTATTCGAAAAAGCTAATTGCTATGTCGACTGGGATTCTAAAAATAATATGGCAGTTATAGGAAATGAAGAAAAAGTCATTTTCATTTTAATAAACAGTGAAAAAATGAAAGTATATGATATAGTAAAAGATGAAGAAAATGAAATTGATTTAGATGTTCCGGCTATGATAGTAGATGAAAGCACCATGATACCATTAAGGGCTGTAGGTGAGGCTTTAGGAGCGAAAGTAGAATGGAATCAGCGGAGTAACACAGTATCATTAAGTATTTAGGAGGTAACCAAATGAGAAAAAGATATATTAAGAATATGTTAATGACTTTAGTTGTTGTGATTTTAACAATGAGTACAACATTTGCTTTAGCAGAAGATAAAGTAAACGGTTTCCCTTTGCCTACTAATAAGTCATATGCAGTTACAGTGTTATCAAGATATTCCGGTGGTGGTAATCATGATAGTTACCTATATACATATGGACCATTGAAAGGCCAGAATGTAGACAGAAATGTTGTTATGGATATTTCAGCAAGTGCATGGACACCTATATATGCGGTAGCAAGCGGAACAGTACGAACCAACAAATATGGAAACAATGGTGGCAATTATTTGGTTATCGCTCATGATGATGGCACATACTCTTATTACGGTCATATGCAAAGTCGTTCATCATACGGCGTAGGAAGTCGTGTTAATGCCGGAGATATTATTGGATATGTAGGAAAGACAGGAACTGCTTCAGGTTATCATTTGCATTTTGAATGGTCATGGCATGATCCGTATTGTGAATTCAGCAGTAAAGGGTATGTATATACGTGCCCTAATTCAGGCGCAAGTGTATATCCTCATACTCATGCAAATACCACAGCAACAACTAACAACAATAATAATGGAGCATATACTGCGTATGCAGTTAATACGGACGGGTCACTGGCTATAAACAGTACGAATGCAGCAGGACATCAAATTGGATCTATTCCGGAGGGAGCGGCATGCACAGTATATCCAAATAGATCTGTAGGTAATTGGCGTTGGGTAGAATATAACGGTGTGAGTGGATACTCGTATTATAAATATCTTACAACGAATAAACCTAATAGTGGTTCCAACTCTATATCATTTAACGCGACTGCAACGGGTACATCATCAACAAATACTTGGACAGGAACTGTAAGAGGAACAGATGGAAGCCTTGTTATAAACAGTAAGCCAAAGGTCGGAAATGATATTGGATATATTCCGGAAGGTGCAACATGTACAGTGTATCCGGATAAGACATCAGGAAACTGGTATTGGGTAGAATATAACGGTATTAGGGGATATTCATATAAGTCATATATTGTTCAAAATAGCTCAAGTTCTTCAAATACACGAAAAGGTATTATCAGAGGAACAGATGGAAGTCTTGTTATAAACAGTAAGCCAAAGGTCGGAAATGATATTGGATATATTCCAGAAGGTGCAACATGTACAGTGTATCCGGATAAGACATCAGGAAACTGGTATTGGGTAGAATATAACGGTATTAGCGGATATTCATATAAATCATATATAGTTTTACAATAAAATATAAATTTGCGGCAGCGATATTATTATTGCTGCCGCAAATTTATATATAATATTAATAGAAAGAAGTAATGATTTTGAAATATATATTAAAATTTTTATGCCTATTCAGTATTGTTTTTTCGTTATTGCTCATTACTGCTAATGCAGAAGAATTGAAAGAAAACAGTTGGAGATATAAGAATGGAATACCAATACAAACTGACGAAAGTGATAGTAATGAATTGTATTCATTTGCAACGCCTACAATGAAAGGAATTGATGTAAGCAAGCATCAAGGAGTTATTAATTGGGATTCGGTATATGGAAATATTGATTATGCGATTATTCGATGTGGATACGGTAATGATGATATAACTCAAGATGACAGTCAATGGTATAATAATGCAAATGCTTGCACAAGATTAGGAATACCGTTTGGAGTATATATTTATTCTTATGCTGATACTACAGATAAGGCTGTAAGCGAGGCACAGCATGTGTTAAGACTTATACAAGGATATAACCTTAGTTTCCCTATTTATTTGGATATGGAAGATAAGGTACAGGCTGTATTGTCTGATTCGGAAAGAGGGAATATAGCATCTGTATTTTGTAATATAATTCAAAATGAAGGATACAAAGTGGGGATATATGCCAATAAAAATTGGTGGACTAATTATTTGACTGACTCTGCATTTAATAATTCATTATGGTATAAGTGGGTAGCTCAATATAATTCAAGCTGTACATATTCGGGAAATTATACGATGTGGCAGTATACAAGTTCAGGATATGTAAATGGTATAAATACAAATGTTGATATGAATTATTGGTATGGTGAATATATCGACATAAATCCGGTGACGGTGAATACAACTGTGGCGGATAGTATTACGGAATCTAATGCAACAGTTCGAGGTACAGTGGCTTATAGTGGGCAAAAGCCAAGTGAAGTTGGGATTTATTTTGGTACTTCGGAAAATGGTATGTCAAAAGTCGCAAATGATGTTATTAATCATAATAAAAATCCATTTGACATGTGGTATGATTTGAATGATGAAGCGGGATTATATTTAGACAGTAACACAAAATACTATTGGCAATGTTATGCAATAGTAAACGGAAAAGAATATAAAGGGGAAATCAAATCATTTACAACATTAAATTCTTCAAAACCTATTAAATCAATAGTTTGTAATAGTACAGTTGTGAAAAGTACAAAAAAGGATGTGTCATATATGTTGGAAGTTGCTATTACGAATTTATCAGCCGAAGATATAAAAGGTATTGTAATAATTGTATATCGAGATAAAAATGGCAATATTATTAAGATTCATAATGGCGATATTGAAATTGCATGTAATAGCAAATTAACCCATTCTGATTCGATAAATGGATATACAACGATATCAAGGGCTGATGTATATGTTTTTGAAAGTCTAAACAACTTAGTTCCGATTAGTAATAATTTAGAATGTAATTTTAATTAATGTTTTTAAAAAAGATATACTTTAGTATTTATTAAGAATATTTTGTTCTATTTTGCATTAATATGTAAATAGGTAATTGTAAATTTATTGTTAGTATGATATACTGAATATAAAATAATCTTGGGAGTGATGTTAATTGAAAAGAAAAATAAGCATAATATTAATTGCGATGATAAGTCTGATAATCTCAAGTAATTTAAGCGTAATGGCATATGAATTGCCACACGCATTTTGGGGCTTGGACGCTGGTTATTCAAATGCAACAAGCAACAAAAATTATGATGAAACGATAAATTACGGAGTACAAATTATCAATTTAATATCATCAGAGCCAAAGAATGAGCAGACAATAAATATTTTAGGCTCAAGAACATATGATGTTGCATTTGCGTATTTTATGAACGGTGATTATACAAATGCGGCGAAGTATTTTGAAATGTATATTCCATACGGTAAGCAATTAGGGTGGACTGACGGCGTAATTATTGCAGAAATTTGCGTTAAGCAATTTACAAATACATTTGAAGTATATCAAGCTACGGAACAATCACAAAAGGTGTATGGTGCAAAAAATGAGCCGAACGGTGTTTTGTACGGACAAGTGGCAGATAAGGCAAAAAGTAATGAATCAATGACATTGATGTATTTGGAATACGGCGATGAAAGTACATTCGGTTGGACGCGTGCGATGCTTGATAAAGCAGAAACACAAAACAAAGCAGTGGAGATTGCCCTAAACTTCCCGCAGGAAGGTACAACTGTAAGGAATATTAATAATTGGGATGGATATTTGTCCAATTTGTATTCTATACTTTCTAATTATAGTGACATTCCTGTTTATTTAAGAATAGGCGCGGAGTTTAATGTTTGGAGTGATAAATGTACTCCGGATGAATATATACCTGCATTTAGAGCTATATCAGATAAAATGAGAACATTGCAAAATGTATCAATCGTTTGGAGTATTGCGCATACATCTTCATGGAAAACAAACGATTGGCCTTATACGGCTGATGACTTCTATCCCGGTGATGAATATGTTGATTGGGTAGGTGTGAATTGTTATACAAGTAAGTATTTCCAAGGCAGAGTATGGCAGGGGGAAAGCAGGTATAATGAAGTTTGCTTTAAAACAGGATACAGTTCTGATCCAGTGTTGATGGTAAAGGATGCTGTTGAAAAATACGGCGGTCGAAAACCTATAATGATTTCTGAATGTGGAAGTGCATACAGAACTAACGGTGATATAAATGAAACCGACAGTGAATGGGCGGCAAAATATTTAAAACAAATATATACATTCATTCCTATGGTATATCCTCAAGTAAAGCTTATAGCTTATTTTAACGCTAAAATGAATTATGAAGTGAATTACTATAATCTCGACGGAGACAGTGAACTTCAAAACGCATATAATGATGTAACAGAGTCACCGTGGTTTATACAAAATAAGAATACAAACAGCGCCGGACAATTCTTTAAAAAGGCGAGCAGTACAATAACGATGAACGGAGATACAACACTGTACGCATATCCGCACATATATGGCTCAGATTGGGTAAATGTTGAATATTATCTTGACGGTGAACTTGTAAAATCAACAAACGAAATACCTTATACCATACAACTAAGCGACATAAAAGGGACGCATAATTTAAGAGTGGTTGCAAACGGAAATAATGGGGCTTCTATGACTCGTGAATATCAGCTTGTCAGCTATGCACCGGCAGAAAAAGCAGAGGATTTTTCTGACACGTCTTATCTTAATAACGGTCAGAAAAATGCAGTAAATTACACTATAAGCAATGATATTATGACAGGCTATGAAAATAATACATTCAGACCTGACGCAACCATAACCAGAGCAGAATTTGCTGCGGTTATATGCAGAATGATGGGGTATGATGTTGGTGAGAATAGCACATTTACAGATACAAAATATCATTGGAGCAGTAAATATGTAAATGCGTGCGTAAAAGCAGATATAATACACGGTATCGGTGATAATAAATTTGCACCGGATAATCATATTACCGTGGAACAGGCGGTTAAAATATTGACAAGTGCATACGGATATGCAAACAGTAAAACTCAATACCCCGACGGCTTTATGTCCGCCGCCCAAAAGTATAATTTGTTTGATAATGTAACATCAAGCAGATTAGGCACAGATGTTAAACGTATTGATGTCGCCGTTATGCTTTATAATGCGACTAAAAATTAATTACACTATTATAAATAATGATATATATAAAAACTTTAATTGTATGGAAGTATCATACAATTAAAGTTTTTTTGTTAAATATGGATAAAAAAACGTTATTTCTGAAATTTGATTGCTCCAAGTAATTAAAAATGATAGTATGAAGATAAAATTAGTATAAACAGTATTGCAATTAAAAATATATTGCTAAATTAATCATTATATGATATAATAATTATACTTCAATAAAATAATGTAGTATTAATTGCAAAAGAAAAGGGGGAGTTTTATGTTAAGAAAGAAAATACTATATGCAGCTATTCTATGTGCACTCCTTGTATGTTCTGTAGCAGGGATAAAGATATATAGTCAACAGGAAAATAGCCCACTTAGTAGCACTCAAGCAAAAACTGAATGTGCTTTTGATGATGTCAAAGAAACGGATTGGTTTCAAGAGGATGTACAGTATGTATATGATAGCAATTTAATGAGTGGTATAGATGATAATTTGTTTGCACCCGATATGTCATCTACACGCGGAATGATTGTAACAATATTATGGAGATTGGAAGGTGCTCCGGTAGAAACCGGTAAAGAATTCGCTGATGTAAATAATGATAAGTATTACTATAATGCGGTAATGTGGGCATCAAACCACGATATAGTAAGTGGTTTTGATGATAAAAGGTTTGGACCGGAAGAAAACACGACTCGAGAACAGTTAGTAGCCATAATCTACCGTTATGCCGAGTATAAAAAATATGATACTACATCAACGGAAACGCTAGATAAGTTTGCTGATAAGAATATGGTAAGCGATTATGCGGTTGGCGCATTTGAATGGGGATGTACAAAACAAATAATATCAGGAGTATCAGATGAGATTTTAGCACCTAAAGATGAGGTAAAGAGATGCCAAGTCGCAGCTATTTTAAAACGTTTTTGTTTGCAGTTTGTTGATACAGACGATAAATCGAAAGAAAATACAAATGAAGTTACAGAAACTGAAGCACCTAAGGTTAAAAATAGTGACAATGATTCGCAGAAAAAGGAATCGGGGATTATCGAAAGTGATAATAGTGCAAAAAGTGACTATCCGATGATAAGTATTGATAATGCGACAGCCAATCCCGAAGATGAAATAAAGGTTAATGTGGTATTAAAAAACAATCCGGGAATATTAGGTATGGCTTTAACTGCTTATTATGATGAAAATAATTTAGAATTACAAGATGTAGAAAATGGTGAAGCATTTAAAAACATTTTGGATTTGACAAGTTCAAAAGAAACGAAAAGTGGAATTCGTTTTTTGTGGGATGGTATAGAACTTTCGCAAAATGATATTAAAGACGGAACAATTTTGATTATGAAATTTAAAGTTAATAAGAATGCTCAAAGCGGAAAATATCCTATCACATTAAAATGTTCGGACGGAGATATAGTAAATGCGGATTTAGATAATGTATTTTTACAAATCGAAAACGGCTATATAACAGTTGAAAATAATAATTAATAGAAAGTAGGTGATTTATTTGAAAAAGTATAGTTTTTTATTCTTTGTAATTATGAGCTTTTTATGCGTTTTTCAAATACCTATAAGTGCAAGTGCAGAAACAAAAATAAGTGTAGATCAAATTGTGACAGAAAGTACCGATTTGATAAGTGTACCTATAAGAATTGAAGGTAATACAGGTATGTGTGGAGCTGCGCTTTCGATAAAATATGATAAAAATTTGATATTAACCAGTATCGAAAAAGGAGAAGCACTGCCGTCATTGACATTGACTAAATCGGCTGAATTGTCGAGTAATCCACAAAAACTTGTTTGGGATGGAATTGATTCGGACAGTACTAATGGTGTCATAGCAAAAATGTATTTTAAAGTGCCCGAAAAATGTGGTACATATAACGTAGAAATATCATATGAACAAGGCGATATAGTCGATGGTAATTTACAGGCGATTGATGTGAATGTACAGAACGGATATATAATGATAGAGGAAAAAGAAGAAAATTTAGCGGAGATAAGTGTGGGAAATGTTAAAGCTAAAATCGGAATTGAAATAAAAGTACCTATAAATATTTCGGATAATCCAGGTATATGTGGCGCCGCATTATCTGTTTCGTACGATAAATCTTTAAAATTGAGCGGAATTTCTTATGGGGAGGCATTAACTTCGTTGACAATGACTCGTCCAGGAAATTTGCTATCTAATCCGATTAAAATAATATGGGACGGATTGGAAGCGGATAATACAAACGGCTCGATAGCTATATTGAGTTTTATTACTCCTAATGAAGCGGGGCAATATAATATTTCTGTTGCATATGAACAAGGCGATATAGTTGACGGAAACTTAGACCCAATAAAAATAAACACAAAGTCAGGTACAATAACGGTTGAAGAACCACAAAAAATAAATGTTAATATATCAGGGAAACAGGTTTTGATTGGTGATAGCAGTAATAGTGATCAAAAAGTAATTATTTCGTATTTTGATGATCAAGGATTACTAAAATCAATAAAAACATATCCGGTAGCAGATGAAATACAAGATGAAGCAAACCAAGATGCATCATTTGCAAAGGTAATGCTTTGGAACAGTTTAACAAAAATGCGACCTATGTGTACAACAGAAACCGTAAATTTAAGATAAAGAAAGGAAGGATGAAAAATGAAAAAAATTATCTCTTTATTTATGAGCATTTTAATGCTTATGCTATGTGTATTTCAAATCAATGTACTTGCAGATGAAAATGCACCGATGATAATCGTAGAATCAGTATCAGATTCACCGGGAGCAACGGTAGATGTAGCTGTAAAAGTAAAAAATAACCCGGGTATTCTCGGAGCAACGTTAACGTTTACATATGATAAAGAATTGACGTTGGTAGATGCTACTGCGGGTGATGCTTTTTCGGTATTAACTATGACAAAACCGGGTAAATACACATCACCATGTAAGTTTACTTGGGATGGACAAGAACTTAGTGCTGATGATATTAAAGACGGAACTATTCTTAATTTAAAGTTTAGTATTGGTGATAGTGCCGAGAATGGTAATGAATATAAAATAAAGGTATCCTATGATGATGGTGATATAGTTGGCGGGGGTTTAGAGCCAATAGATGTAAATATCGAAAATGGTGTTGTTACTGCAATAGATTATATGCCGGGAGATTTAAACGGTGACCGTAAGGTAAATCCGACAGATATAATCATGCTTAGAAGATTTATAGCCGGTGGATATGATCAAACAATAAATGAAATGGCTGCGGATGTAAATAATGACGGAAAGAAGAACCCAACTGATGTAATTTTAATTCGTCGTTATATAGCAGGCGGTTATAATGTTGAGTTATTGCCATCAACTACAACAAAACAACAATGTAACCATGAACTTGAAGCAACGGCATATAAGGCTCCGACTTGTACAGAGCAGGGTAATATAGCATTTTGGTATTGCTTAATTTGTGATAAATATTACAATGATGCAGATGCGACTATGGAGATTGATACTAACAGTATAAGCATTGCGGCTACGGGTCATACGGTAGTTGTTGATGAGGCTGTACAACCTACATATGACAGTAAAGGATTAACCGAAGGAAAACATTGTTCTGTATGTGGTGAGGTTATTGTAAAACAAGAAGAAATTCCTATGTTAAACAAGGATCAATATTCAATTACTTATTATATTGATCATAATGATGCCTACTTAAAATCATTAAATATACAAAATCCAAATCCATTAATGTATGCAACAGAGGATGGCTTAACGCTACAAGACATAATAGTGGATGGATATAATTTTAAGGGATGGTATACTTCACAAACCGGAGGTACTAAGGTTACTCAGATTAAAGCCGGAGAAACAGGTAATAAAACTCTGTATGCTCAGTGGGAAAAAGTTGAATATACAATTACCTTTGCCTCGGAAATGGTACCTGTAAATGATATGAAGTATACAGTTGGTGAAGAGAAATCGTTACCTAAACTTACCCTTGACAAGTACAGCTTTGTGGGTTGGTCTGATAAGGAAAATCATAAATTGTGGGATTCTATTCCTGCCGGTACAACCGGAAATATAACTTTATATGCAAATTGGTCAAGCGACAGAAATAAAGCAGTAGCTAAAAGTAAGCTTGATGATCCGCTTATATTTGAAGATACTGATAAAGGAATTATGTTGTTTACATATGAATTGGGAGAAATTCGCAATGTTCCGCTATATGAAACTTTAAATCTTCAATGTGTAAATGGTGTGATTACTACTAACTCTGTAAGCAGTCAAACTCATATAGAACAAGGAAATGCTAAAAATGTAGCACAAACAATATCAAAAGCTACAACCAATTCGGCATCATGGGCTCTTTCGAGTGAATGGAACAAAACAACAGAAGTCAGTGAATCATATCTTGAGAAAACAGGTCAAACAAGAGAAGAGGCTGAAACAAAGGCAAAAAGTCAAAATAATACTTATAACTGTTCTTCGACTACAGGTGGTTCGAGCAGTAATGTAAATACAAGTAGTGGTTCATTTAGATTTTCAGAGAATGAATCACAAAAAGATTATTCACGTGTAGATACACAAAAAGAGTATGAATTAACTACAAATGATAAACTTAATACTGAATTGTCAGCAGAAATAAAAGGTGGTTATGGACCTGTATCTGCTAAGGTTAATGGCAAATTGGCAACAGAAACATCGGTTAATCAAAATTATGGTCAAGCTATGCAAACTACTAATGTAGGTACAAAAGACTGGAGTAACGGATTGGATGTAAGTAATAGCTATTCAAATAGTTCAACTGATTCAAAGAGTTGGAATTCATCTTCCGGATATTCAAGCAGTAATCAGGTTAGTACAACAAATACTGTTTCAAATATTTTGTCAAAGGAAATAGCTACAGAAAAAAGTCAAGGACAAAGTTATTCAGAAGGGGGCAGTAGACACGATTCGCAAGAGTTTGCGTCTACGGATAGTAAAAGTGATGAATATAGTACAACGGTAACATATCATACAGCAGAAATAGAAACTAAAATGCGTAGTTACGAAAGTACAGGACAAACAGTAGGTAATTATAGAATTGTTCAGGCAGGAACTATGCATGTTTATGGAGTAGTTGGATATGATATTGCTCAAAAATCATATTTTGTTTACACATATAATGTTTTAGATGATGAAGTCAAAGAATATATTGATTATTCTCGAGACGGATCGTTTGAAGATTATGAAACCAGCATTATACCATTTGAAATACCTTATTTTGTAAATGAATATGTTAACAACAAAATTACAAAAACTGATGGATTGGTATTTGATCCGGATACAGGTATGATTATGGATTACACACCTACCGGCGATAAAGCGGATAATATAGTTGTTATTCCGTCATATATTTCAGTTAATAACAATGATGGAACTTATAAATCGGTAAAAGTAACAGGAATTGCACCGGGATTATTTAAAAATAATAAGGATATAGTAGCTGTACAACTTGGTAAATTTATAAATGAAATACCAGAGTCAACATTTGAGGGATGTTCATCGCTACAATATGTTCTTAGCCCTGGTGTTACAAAAATAGGTAAGGATGCTTTTAAAGGTTGTTCATCATTAGAAGAATTTACACTTCCTGATGATATAGAGAAACTTGGAGAAAATGCATTTGAAAACTCGCCTAAAATTACGGCAACTGCATCAAATGTTGAAATTGCGCAAGCGGTTGCTTCGTCGGGAGCAAATAAGATTACGTTGGATATTTCGCAAATACCGGAAGAGGAATCAAAAGATTTATCTTTTGAAATCGGAAATATTGACACATTTGAATTGATTGGTAAAGATAAAGAATACAAAGGCTTAAGTGTAAAAGCAGATGCAGTGAATACAATCATTAACGGTGTTAATTTTACAAAAAATACAAAAATACCAATGGAACTATCTTCTGAAAATGTCACATTGGACAGAGTAACAGTAGATTGCAGTGGTTATGCACTTGTTTTAAAAGCCGACAACACAAATATTTCTCTTAACAGAAGTGTGAATTTGATATCTACCGGAGAAAATGCCGTTATATCTAAAAGTGTCACTTTAGCGCCGTTAAGCAGTGATATAGTAGGTAAATTGAATTTAACAGGTAATATGTTAGTTTGCGGTAAGGTTGATGGTGAAAAATATCTGTCATTCAATAGCGGAGAGATTAAATATATTTCAGATGAAGAATATAATAATTATTTAACTTCTCATAAAATAATCTTTAATGCAAACGGCGGAACGGTATCAGAAACAAGTAAAATGTTTGCGTTAAATACGGAAATAGGTGAATTGCCTGTACCAAGCAGAGATTATTATACATTTGACGGTTGGTATACAGACGCAGATGGCGGGGATAAAGTTACAGCCGAAACTGTTATGACGTCACCGACTGATTTTACATTGTATGCTCATTGGATAGAAAATGATGTATCGGCTTGGACATTAGCATCTGCAGTGCCGGAAGATGCACAAATTGTAAATAAAAAATGGACATATAAACAGACGTCATATACAACGTCAAGTTCATCATCTTTAAGTGGATGGACTAAATATGATACGCAATGGAAATGGAGCAGTTATGGTAATTGGAGTGGTTGGAGTAACGGTTCTGTTGGAAGTAGTGATTCAAGACAAGTAGAAACAAGAACAATTTACAAATATCATTATTATCAATGCTATAATTGTTATGACCATCATCCATATTGCGTAAATAGATGTGATACTTGCGGAAAGGTAGGAACGGTATTAGCAAATTCATATGGTGAACGTTGGGAACCAATAAATCCGTATAGCACTGATCACGGAACGTGGGGTGGAAATCGTATGTGGACATACTTTGGTGAGCATTGGTATGCAAACCTATACTTCTGGGATTCGTCTAATGTTGAATCAGCCACTCAATGGAGATATCGTGATAGAAGCAAGATATATACATACTATTACAAGAAAACAGAAAGCAAGGAAGCTTCAACATATCCAAGTGGTGATAATATTACTAATGTTCAAGAATATGTACAATATAGATCAAAAGACACCAATAGTTCTGATGTAAAGAAATAAAAGTATTATTATTATCAATGTAGTAATTGTTATGATCACCATCCGTATTGCATAGATAAATGTGAAACTTGCGGTAAAACAGGAACGGTTAAAGAAGATTCATATGTAGAACGCTGGGAGTCGGTAGATCCATATGATACAGACTATGGAAGCTAGGGAGAAAATTATATGTGGACATACTTTGGCGATCATTGGTATGCAAACTTGTACTTCTGGGATTCTTCTAATATTGTATCAACTACATAATGTACATATATGCGATTAAATAAATAGATATAAAAAACTCAAAATGATACATCAAATATCATTTTGAGTTTTTTATATAGTAAATATTATATCGTATAAAGCGGATTGCCGGCTTTATAGTTGAATTTTGCTTTATACTCGCTGATAGAGTAGCCGGTATATTTTTTAAACATACTGTTTAAATATTGAGGGGTGAAATCAAATTCTTCATAGGTTTGATATATCGGTCTGTCGATATTTTCGAGTTCATCACGGATTTTATCGACACGTTGCCTGTTTGAAAACTGAGTGAAAGTCATATTAAAGTGTTTCTTAAACAATCGGCAAAGGTGTTGTGGGGTGATACCGAATTTATCAGCTACTTCGTTAAGCGAAAGTTTTGAATATATTTTTGAATTTATGTAGTTGGTAACGTTATTTATAACCACATTGGAATGAAAACCGTCGGCTTTATTTTTATCAACTGAATACAATCTGAACATATTAACTAAAATCAGTGTTATTGTACTGCGGATTGAAAACAAATATCCGGGTTGTGAATAGTTAAAATTATCTATCATTTGTATCATAAAATTTCGTATTGTTTTTGACGGTGTGTCGTGTACTTGTATATATGAGCGTTTTCCCTCAAAAAAATTTGAAAGCAACGGAAAATTGCCTGAATACTGTTTTAAGCTGTATTGTAATGCGTTTTTGGAAAAGGCGCAACAATATGCAATAGTTAGTTCATCTTTATGAGTACAGGTGAATGAATTGACTACATTCGGAGATATTAGCACGACATCTCCTTCTTCCAATTTTCTGCTTGTATTATCAATGTTGTGTATGGCGTTAGAATGAGCAATATATACAAGCAAAAAATAGTCGGCACTGTCGGGAACTGTTTTAATAGGAAAATATGTGTTTACAACAAATACATCACCTAATTTTTTTAACGTTTTTTCATCAAAATATAATCTCGGATTCATAGCGTACCTCCTGCATATTCAGTATAGCATTAACTGTTATTAAAGTCAATGTGAAAATGTTAATATACATTCAAATGATGTTAATATAGTTAATTGAATTTAAAAAAATATACTATATAATATTACTAAAGAAACCCGGGATATATAAAGATTAATTTGTTGAAAATTTATTTTTTGGAGGGAGAAAATGAAGTTCAAGAAAGTGATTTTAACGGCAGCGGCTGCGGTATTTATATTGCAGGCAAGTGCATATGCGGCTGATTTAACAGCATCATATTCAATGGATGATATGACAGGATTAACCTATATGGGTACGGTGTCGAATATACTCGGTCAAAAAAATAATGCGGTAGAATTTAACGGCGGAAGTGCGACTTTAAGTCAATTTCCGTTAAGCGATAATTTTACTGTATCAGCATGGATAAAACCGAGCGGATTAACTTCGTGGGAAAGAGTATTTGACTTTGGCTCTGACCAAAAAAATTATATATTTCTTACCGTAAACAACGGTAACGGTTATCCGCGTTTGGCGGTGAAATACAATAATCAAACAGAGCAAAATATTACATCTTCGGTATCGCTTAATAAAAATGTTTGGTCATATCTAACTGTTACAATGAAAGACAATAAGGCAACAATGTATATAAACGGTGAGAGTGTTGCAAGCGGTAATATTACAGTGCCTATGAGTTCGCTTGCGTCTTCGGCTGCAAATTATATTGCTAAATCTCAATATACTTCAGATCCTAATTATACCGGTTGTATTGATGAAATGGAAATATACAATGACGCATTAACACAAGACGAAATTATAACACGAATGCAGGCTACTGCGGCAGAAGTTAAATCTATAGAAACAACAGATTTAACCGTAAAAGTCGGTGACAAAATTAAGTTGCCGTCAGAAGTTGATGTATCGTACACAAACGGAATGACAAGCAAAACGATAGTGGACTGGGGAGAAGTGAACAGTTATACCGAAAAGGGAACGTATAAGGTAACAGGTACTACGAAAATAGCGGGAAAAAGCTACGATGTTATTGCAAATATAACTGTTGAAACGGATTCTTTGGACGATAATTATTCTGTAATCCGTAATATGAATATTGTTAAAAATTCGGGTTCATCATTTGTTGAAGCGGAGTATGTTGTAACATCTGAACTAACCGATACTTTGGTTTTAAAAATGCAAATTTACAGTGGTGATACACTTCTGTCGGAAGATGCAAAAGATTTTGTGCCGTCCGACAATATTGTGAAAATGAAGAAAGATATTAGAGATTATAAGGGCAATTTGACTGTAAAAACAGCCGTTTATAACAAATCAACAGGAAAGGCAATTTCAAGCGTAATGGAAAGAAAAGCAGATAATACAGGTAACTTTGCCGGAACAGACAGAGTTAATTTAGAGAAAGACAGCTTATTTGAAAAGAGTGAGCAAGTAGGACTTAAATATGTTTTGTCGATAGACATTGACAGACTTCTTGCACCGTCATACGAAATGCACGGACTGACCGCTCCGAACAATGCACAGCGTTACGGCGGTTGGGAAAGAAAAGGTGCAAGCAACTGGGGAAGTTCAAAAGATACATTCACACTTGCAGGACATTCGTTGGGACATTGGATGAGTGCAGCTGCGGTATTATATCGTGATACAGGCAATGAAGAAGTTTTAACTAAACTTAATTATGCGGTAACTAAACTCGATGAACTTCAAAAGACTTCAAATTCACCATATATAGGCGGATGTAGCGAAGATTGTTTTACAAAACTGTTTAGCGGTAATACAAAGTGGGCTGATAACTATTGGGTGCCATGGTACGGAATACACAAAATATATCAAGGCTTGCTTGACGCGTATGACTATACAGAAAATGACACTGCTTATGAAGTATTGAAAAAATTTGCAGATTGGGCAGTTGACGGTACATCAAATCTTACTGACGCACAAATGCAGTCAATGCTTGACGTTGAATACGGCGGTATGAATGAAATTTTTGCGAGAATGTATGAAATTACAGGTGATGAAAAGTATTTGGAAACGGCAAGAAGATTTACTCATGATTCGATTTTAAATCCGCTTATACAAGGTAAGGACAGTTTGACAGGACTTCACGCAAATACTCAAATACCTAAAATAATCGGTGCGGCAGAAATATACGAACAAAATCCGGAGAAATATGCCGATTATAAAAAGGCTTGCGAAAATTTCTGGAATTACGTTGTAAACAATCGTTCATACGCAATAGGCGGTAACTCGATTGCTGAACATTTCGAGGCAGATGGGGCGGAGACGCTTGGAGTTAAGACTTGCGAAAGCTGTAATACATATAATATGATGCGTCTGTCTGAGCATTTATTCGCTTGGAAACATGACAGTGCATATATGGATTGGTATGAAAAGGCGTTGTACAACCATATTCTTGGTCAGCAAGAGCCTGAAACAGGTGCAAAAATGTACTTTGTATCGCTTTTGCAAGGACACCACAGAGTATATGAGCAAAAGGATAAATCTTGGTGGTGTTGTACGGGTACAGGTATGGAGAACCCGGGAAGATACACAAGATGTGCATATTATGAAGACGGTGACGATTTATATGTAAATCTTTATATGCCGGGTACATATGAATGGGAAGAAAAAGGTCTTACATTCACAGTTGAAACAACATATCCGTATTCTGACAAAGTAAAAATCAAGGTGTCAGGCACAGGCAGTGCAAATATCAACCTACGAGCTCCGTCATGGCTTGAAAGTGATATGACAGTAAAAGCAGGCAATAAGACGTATACATCCAAGGGCGGAGAATATCTTGCTATATCTAACGAATGGAAAGACGGCGACATTATAGATATTACAATTCCAATGTCTGTTACAGTATACAATTCAAGAATTGACGGACAGGTGGCATATCAGTACGGTCCTGTAGTTTTGGCGGCAGACCTTGGAAGCGTCAGCAATGTTAGCGGAGTGAATGAATACATTTCAAACGAAACTAAGATTGACAGTGTAACTACTGATGTACCGTATATTGTGGGTAATTCAAGCAATTTGGATAAGTATATAGATACGGTTGACACGGACAAGTTGATGTTTGAAATTAAGGCTGAAAATTCATCTACAGGCAAGGATATTGAACTTAAACCGTTCTATGAAATTCACCACAGTTTCTATACTGTATATTTCAACGTAGGAAACGGTGTGAATGAATATGATAAACGTCTGAACAGTGCAACGATTGACAGAGTTGAACCGGACGGACAGCAGGACGAACTCGGACACGGCTTGGTAAGTAAAAATTCAAATAACGGCAGTTTTACAAGCGGTACAAAAACATATTACTGGCGTGACGCATACGGTAGTGACAACGCATATTTCCAATATTCTTTGGAAGTGGATAAGAACAATAAAAATTATCTGTTTGTAAGATATTGGGGCAGTGACGGTCCGTTTAAAAAAAATAATGTAAATTATACGCGTGATTTCTATATCTATATTGATGATAATAAACTTGCCGAACAAACGCTTAACAACGAAAAGATGAATAACGCATATGATGTATTCTATGAAATACCGGAAGAATATACAAAAGGCAAGGACAGCGTTACTGTTAAATTTGCACCAAAGAGCAGTACAAATTGTGCAGGCGGTGTTATTGAGGCGAGAATTACAAATGATGATTTGAAATGTGTAAAGATTACGGCCGATTACAACGATAACGGAACGCTAAATGACAGCTCAATCGAAAAAATCAGTATCGAAGATATAAAGCAAACTGAAAATACATCATCACACAAAGAGTTTTATTGGGAATCAATGGACAATATGAAACCGATAATTACTGAAGAATAACCAAAAATTCTCTGCAATTTGTTTTGCAGAGAATTTTTATTTTCCAAAACTTTTAGCATAAAATCGGAATTTGTCTAAAAATATTCGCTTTACTAAAAATAATCTATATGCTATAATAAATCAAAATTCAAGAGAAAGTATGATTAATATGGAAATTGTAAAATATAAACCCGAATACAAAAACGATTTTATCCGTTTGAGCAAGAATTGGATAACAAAATACTTTGCACTTGAAAGTGATGATTTTGAAGTTTTTGAAAATATAGATAAACTTATCAAAAACGGTGCAATGATTTATTTTGCTATTGAAAACGGTGTGGTTTATGCAACGTGTATGGCACAGCCTATGACAAATGATGAGTGGGAAATATGTAAACTTGCCACAGACGAAAGATATGAGGGACACGGTGCGGGAAGTGCTGTTTTTAAAGTGTGTATGGATTATGCCTTGGAAAACGGTGCCAATAAACTTACAATCCTGTCAAACAGTATTTTAAAACCGGCATTGCATATATATGAAAAATACGGCTTTTATGAAATTCCTGTCGATAATACACATCATTATAAACGTGTGGATATTCAATTTGAATATACGGCAAAATGATTTAATACCCTTTGTGTGAAAGCATAAAGGGTATTTTTGTGTTCTGTATTGCATAATGTGTGAATATAATAATCAGAGGGGGTGCTTGTCTTGATTAAAATAACAAAATATTTAAGAGTTAATGTACTGACAATCGCCTTGTTTGTGTTTTGCATTATATTTAATAAAGCGGATATGCTTTGCGTCACATATGCGGTTATGATTTTGCACGAATTGGCACATTGCCTTGCGGCTGTGTGTATAGGGCTTAAAATATCGCATATTGACTTTTATCCATTCGGTGTCAATTTGAAATTAAAAAATAAACTTGTATATTCGCTTGCAGATGAAATGATATTATATTTCAGCGGACCGTTTTGCAATATTTTATTTGCACTTATCGCAATGATTGTATACAGCCGTTATCCGAATGAAAGCGTAAAGTTTTTTTATATAAGCAATACTATGCTGTTTTGTATGAATATGATTCCGTCAGTACCTTTGGACGGCGGTATTTTGCTCAAAAAAATTATAGCATACAGACTCGGATATAACAGTGCAAATAAGATTATGACTGTAATATCAGCAGTGTTTTCTGCTATGATTATGGGACTTGGTATATATGTGATGTACATTACAAAATTCAATTTTTCGGTATTGCTGTTTTCTGTTTTGATGATAGGCAATATATTTACTCAAAGTGAAAAATATAATGTGGATTTAACTAAAACATTGATGTTCAACAATAAAAAGAAAAAATCGGTAAGACATATTGTGGTTGAAAATGAGTGTAATTATTGTGATATAGTCGATAAATTTATTCCGAAAGACTATAATGTGGTTTATATTGTAAGTGACGACGGCAAAGTAAAGGACATTATAACCGAAACGCAGGTAATAGATAAACTGACAACGGAACAAGTACTTTAAATATTACATTATTATAACATTGTGGAATTTTTAAATGATTTGTGATATAATACACAGTGAATATTTATGAATAAAATTATTATTTACATAAGAAAGGCAAGGTTTTATGGCAACAAAGAAGTCAACTGCTAAAAAGAGCAGTTCAAAAAAAAGTTCTAAAACTACGGCAAAAGCTACTGTAAAAAAGAATAATCAGACAAAAAACTATATGCCTACATACATTATCTCATCAATGCTTATTACATTGTTATTAGCTGTTTTTATGTACATTGATACAGGCAATGGCGGAGTAATAAATAATGCGGTAAAAAATCTGTTCCGCGGATTGTTCGGCATATGCGGTTATTTTGTGCCTGTAGTTTGTGCGGGTGTAACGGTATATCTTATAAAAACTAAGGATATAAAACGTTTTTGGAGTAAGGTTATACTGTCATTTTTGGCACTCATTAATGTCAGTGCGATTGTAAATCTTTCGTCGATTAATACTGATATAAGCTATGCTTTTTCGGCAGGTCAGCAGTATATATGCGGAGGTTTATTAGGTGCGTGTGTTTCTGTATTTATGGAACAAATGGTGCAGAAAGTTGCGTCTTACATAATTTTATCAATTACACTTATTGTATTGGCAAGCTTTATAACCAATGTATCGTTTTTTGCGGAATTTTTCAAATGGGCAAGAAATGTTATGTTTGGTGCGAAAAATAAGTATTCGGAATTAAAAGAAGAATATGACAGACGAATGGAAGAAAGAATGCTTGCAGAAGAATATGAAGATGAGTATACAGATGATGTGTATGAAGATGAATATTACGAAGAAGAACAGAGTGCTCTTGACGCGGCTAATTCATTTGCAAATGACACAAAGAATAACACAAAAAAAGCAGTAACTAAACCGACTGCTAAAAAATCATCAAAACCAAAAGAAAAGCCTATAAAAGAAGAACCGGCAGAAGAACCTTTTTCAAACGGTATAGATGAGGCATTCGGTAAAATGGATGATATAATTGAAGAACCGATAGAAGAAGTCGGGGAGAAAAAGGAAGAACAACCCGAAAAGGCTAAGAATATGTCCGAAAGTGAAAAAGAGGGATACAACGAGGAATTTAACAAGGCTATAGAAAGACCTATTCCGAAATATGTAATACCGCCTTTGGATTTATTGAGCAAACCTAAGGCAACTTCGGGTGATAAACGTGAAGAAATGAGAAGAACGGCGGAAAAACTTATTTCCGTTCTTGACAATTTCGGCGTGAAAGCGAAACTGTTGCAAGTAACACAAGGCCCGACTGTAACAAGATATGAAATTCAACCGGACACAGGTGTTAAACTTTCTAAAATAGTAGGACTTGCAGACGATATAGCACTTAACCTTGCCGTGTCAACAGTTCTTGTTGCACCGGTTCCTGGTAAAGCGGCTGTCGGTGTTGAAATACCTAACAACAAGGTTACTCCTGTTTCAATACGCGAAATGCTTGAATCGGACGCATTCAAAAATGCAAAGTCAAAATTGACAGTCGGTTTGGGTAAGGATATAGGCGGCAATGTTGTTATAGGAGATATTGCAAAAATGCCGCACGTTCTTATTGCAGGTCAGACAGGTTCGGGTAAAAGTGTTTGCGTAAACAGTATTATTATGAGTATTTTGTACAAGTCGTCACCTGAGGAAGTTAAGCTTATTATGATTGACCCTAAAGTTGTTGAACTTGGCGTTTACAACGGTATACCGCATTTGCTTGTACCTGTTGTTACAGAGCCTAAAAAGGCGGCGGGCGCACTTAACTGGGCGGTAAGCGAAATGATGCGCCGTTATGATTTGTTTAAAAATACAGGTGTGAGAAAACTTGAATCTTATAACAAACTTATGGAAAGCACAGGCGGTGAGAAAATACCACAGCTTGTTGTTATAATAGACGAGTTGGCTGATTTGATGATGGTTGCGGCAAAGGAAGTTGAGGATTATGTTTGTCGTTTGGCACAACTTGCCCGTGCTGCAGGAATACATTTGATTATCGCAACACAAAGACCGTCTGTTGATGTCATTACAGGTCTTATTAAAGCAAATATACCGTCAAGAATTGCTTTTGCGGTATCAAGCCAAGTGGACAGCCGTACAATACTTGATAAGGGAGGTGCGGAAAAATTGCTTGGTATGGGTGATATGTTGTATCATCCCGCAGGTGCAAGAGCCGCAACAAGAGTTCAGGGTGCATTTGTTTCAGACCCTGAAATTGAGTCGGTACTTGAATTTATAAAAGAAAATGTAGGCGAAACTCATTACAGTGAGGATTTGGAAGAAGAAATAGAACGTCACGCAACAGGCGAAAACGGTGTTACACCTGATGTTGAAGATGATGGTGACGCACTTCTTCCGGAGGCTATTGAACTTGCTATGAGTTTAGGCAAAATATCAACATCTATGGTACAGCGCCGTTTGGGTGTGGGTTATTCAAGAGCCGGACGTATCATAGATCAAATGGAGGCAAGAGGGATAATATCAGGTGCAAACGGCTCAAAACCAAGAGATGTGCTTGTGAGCCATGCCGATTTATCACGACCGGAGAATGAAGAATATGAAGAAGGTTGATTTTCTTCCTGTTTCAAAGGAAGATATGGATAAAAGAGGTTGGAAACAACTTGACTTTTTGTATATTGTCGGAGATGCGTATGTAGACCATCCGAGTTTTGGACATGCCATAATATCACGCGTGCTTGAAAGCCACGGATATAAGGTAGGTATAGTTGCCTTGCCTGATTGGCATAAAATAGACGATTTTGTTCGAATGGGACGACCTAAACTCGGAGTGCTTGTATCGGCAGGAAATATTGACAGTATGGTAAATCACTATACTGCCGCAAAAAAACGCAGACATGACGATATGTATGCACCCGGCGGAAAGGGCGGTATGCGTCCCGACAGAGCCACGCTTGTGTATTGTAACAGAATTAAAGAAGCTTTCGGCTCTGATATGCCGATACTTATCGGCGGAGTTGAGGCAAGTCTTAGAAGATTTGCTCATTATGATTATTGGGACGATAAGATTAGACGTTCGATTTTATTTGACTCTCGTGCAAGTATTTTGATGTACGGTATGGGTGAGAAACAAATTGTACGAATAGCCGATAAACTTAGTGACGGTGTGCCTGTAAACGAAATTACGGATATACCGGGAACGTGCTATATATCATCTGAATATGATGAACAAAATGCCGTTCTAATTCCGAGTTATGAAGAATGTGTAGAAAGTAAAAGTAAATATGCTGTATCGTGCAGACTGCAGTATTATGAGCAGAATCCGTATATAGGAAAAACACTCGTGCAAAAGCACGGTGACAAATATCTTATACAAAATCCACCTATGCCGCCGCTTGAAACGGACGAGCTTGACGAAGTGTACGCACTTCCGTATATGAAAAATTATCATCCGATGTATGAAAAAGACGGTGGTATTCCCGCAATACAGGAAGTTAAATTTTCGCTTGCCGCAAACAGAGGTTGTTTCGGAAGTTGTAACTTCTGCGCTTTGGCTTTTCATCAAGGCAGAATTGTCACTTCAAGAAGTGATGAATCACTTATAAAAGAAGCGGAAGAAATGACAAAAATGTCTGATTTTAAGGGCTATATACACGATGTCGGCGGTCCGACCGCTAATTTCAGAGGACCTGCCTGTAAAAAGCAACTGACACTCGGTGCTTGTAAAAATAAGCAATGCTTATTTCCGGAGCCTTGCAAGAATATGGATATTTCACATAAGAAGTACCTTAATTTGCTTAGAAAACTTCGTGATATAAAGGGCGTTAAAAAGGTGTTTATTCGTTCGGGAATACGTTTTGACTATCTTATAAACGACAAGGACGATACGTTTTTCTATGAATTGTGTAAATATCATGTAAGCGGTCAGCTTAAAGTTGCACCGGAACATATCAGTGACAATGTTTTGAAATATATGGGTAAGCCCGAAAACAGCGTGTTTAATAAGTTCTCGGATAAGTTTTATCAGATAAATGAGAAAATAGGCAAAAAACAGTATCTTGTGCCGTATCTTATGTCAAGTCACCCCGGAAGTACAATTCGTGACGCGGTACGTTTGGCGGAATATTTGCATGAACACAATATAAATCCGCAACAAGTACAAGACTTTTATCCTACACCGGGAACAATTTCAACGTGTATGTTTTATACAGGAATAGACCCGTTTACAATGAAAAAAGTTTATGTGCCGAAAACTCCGCATGAAAAATCGGTACAACGTGCATTGTTGCAATACAGAAATCCTGAAAATTACAAACTTGTTTACGAAGCGCTTACTAAGATAGGAAGAACAGACTTAATAGGCTATCAGAACAGATGTCTTATCAGACCGCCAAAGGGCGATATACTATCTAATAATCAAAAGAAAAATAGGAGGAATGACAATGGCAAAGCTATTAATGGGAAAGGAAGTTTCGGCAAGAATAAAGGCAGAACTCAAGACCGAAGTAGAAAATCTGAAAAAAGAGGGAATAAATCCGGGGTTAGCCGTAATCATCGTAGGTGAAGACCCTGCAAGTCAGGTATATGTAAGAAATAAAGAACATGCTTGTGAAGAATGCGGAATATATTCGGAGAAGTACGCACTTCCTGCGGAAACAACCCAAGAAGAACTATTAAAGCTTATAGATGAACTTAATAATAAGAGCAGTATTTCGGGTATTTTGGTACAATTACCTGTTCCTAAACATATTGATGAAAAGACGATTATTAACGCAATAGCACCAAATAAAGACGTTGACGCATTTCATCCTGTAAACGTAGGTAAAATTATGGTAGGCAATTATGATTTTGTACCTTGTACACCTGCCGGTGTAATGGAGCTTATAAAAGAAAGCGGTATAGATGTAAGCGGTAAAGAATGTGTTATAGTCGGCAGAAGTAATATTGTCGGCAAACCGCAAGCAATGCTGCTTTTACATCAAAACGGTACAGTTACAATATGCCATTCAAAGACAAAGAATCTTGCTGAAAAAACAAAAAATGCAGATATTCTTGTAGCGGCAGTCGGTATACCTAACTTTATTAAAGGTGATATGATAAAGGAAGGTGCTGTTGTAATTGATGTTGGTATAAACAGACTTGAGAATAAGAAACTATGCGGTGATGTTGAATTTGAAAGTGCCGAAAAGGTTGCGGGTGCAATAACTCCTGTTCCGGGCGGTGTAGGTCCTATGACTATCGCTATGCTTATGAAAAATACAGTTAAAGCCGCAATATTAAATAAATCAAAATAATGACATAACAAAGCAGGCAAGCCGTAAAATAGGCTTGCCTGTGATTTTATTGTTCTTTTTTAGGAATAGTTACGTATACATCAGTACCGACACCGACTGTTGATTCAACGTGTATTCCGTAGCTGTCACCGAATATAATTTTAATTCTTTGATTTACATTTGAAAGGCCTATATGCGATTTTTCGTTTGTAAAAGATGTCTCGGAAAGAGTTTTATTTAATTCATCAAGAGCGTCTTTTTCAATTCCGATACCGTCATCACTGACGATGAGGATAATATTGTTGTCGTCGCAAAAGCCTTTGATTTTTATTAAGCCTTTATCATTTTTCTGCTTTATTCCGTGATAAACGGCATTTTCAATAATAGGTTGCAAACAGATTTTTATAATCGTATATGATAAAATCGATTCGTCAATATCCCATTCTATATCAAACAAATCACCGTAACGCAGTGCAAGAATATTAACGTATTCGTTGGTGTATTTTATTTCGTTTTCGATAGAAACAAAATAACCGGAAGTGAGTGTATTTCTGAAAAAGCTTGCAAGATTAATCAGTGATTTAGATACCGGATTTTCTGAATTGGACATATTATAAGCCATCCAATTAATTGTTTCAAGCGTATTGTAAAGAAAATGCGGATTAATCTGTGTTTGGAGCATATCGTATTGTGATTTTCTAAGAAGTTTCATACGCTCTTCTAAAATTTCAGCCATTTTTGTCTTGTCGTTGATATGCGTCTGTATGCTGTTTATTATATACATAAGTTCGTTTTTATCTTCTTCCTCAATACTGTCGGCAGGAGGCTGTGAATTATCAAGGAATGAAATAATTTCATTAAGCGGACTGTAACTTCTGACAGACGCAACATAAGCAAGTATGAAAATAATAATCATAAGCAAAAGTAAAATACCGATGATTTGCAATTTCATAGTTGATAACTTATGTTCGTAAAGTTCAAGAGGATATGCACTTATATACTTATAATCCGATATTGCACTGTCACCGGATAGCACAACATAATTTTTGTCATTAATTTCGTATACACTGTTTTTCGGATTAGATTCTATCGTAAGCGTATTCAGACCAATATTGTCAGGGTAAGTATTAAAGTATGATAATTCACTTGAAATGATAATTTTATTATCGGCATTTACAAGAAAAAACAATCTGCCGTCTTTATATTGCTGATAAAGCATTGAATTATAAATGCTTTGTGTGTTTATGTTCATAATAATTGCGCCTTTTTTTTCGTCGGCAACATATATCGGCTTAATAATCGTGATAAGTTGCGGATATACGTTATTTTTACTTCTTGGAATTATCGTGCCTTTAGGTGATGTAACCGCATGATAAGCACTGATCCAATCGGTATCGCTCAAATCAGACAACGGAATACTGTTATTGTCCATAATTACAGTATCAGTCGGCTCTGAATATATGTAAATAGAATCAATGTATCGATAGATAATAGGCAAGGTCTTAGCAAGTCGTGAGATTGTTTTAAATGAATCGGTGCTGACATTGTTTATTGTATACAACTGTGTACTTTCATTACTTGCAAGAGAACTGCTTAAAGTATCGACTTCCATTAATGTTCGGTCGATAATATTCACCGAATTATCAAATATATAAGAGTTTTCCAAAGTAATCTCTTCGCGAATGTTTTTCAAAGTATTTGAATAAAACATAATGCTAAGCACTATAAACGGTATAACAGTCAATGCTGTTATAAACAGAAATGTACGCAGAAATATACTGTTAAATTTAAAATGTCTGATATTAAACCATATGTTTTTTATCTTGTTCATAACAAATATATTCCTTTCGATTTAATTATGAGTTATGTAAATATTCGCTTGGCGTACAATTATAGTAATCTTTAAACACTCGTGTGAAATATCCCGGACTTTGGTATCCGCATTCTTTGCTTATGTCGTTGATTTTCTTGTTCTCTTTCAGTAATTTAACTGCGTGTTCCATACGGACTTTAAGCAGGTAGTTACTGAAATTTTCACCTGTTTGTTCTTTGAAAAATCTGCTGCAATATGCAGGATTAAAAAATACGCTTTCGGCTGCATCTTGCAATGAGATATTCTTTGAAAAATTATCATTGATAAATTGAATAAGTTTGTCAACAACTATGTTGTCTGTCTTTTTGTTTTTTGCAGAAAGTTGTTTTATAATATTTTCAAGCATTTTTATTGAAAAATCATATACCTTTTGATTATCTGTAATATCGGGAAAGTCATTAAAATCATCGCTTTCGGTTGATATTCTGATATTAAGATTAGCGTAGAGCTTATCAATGATTATTTCAAATATATTGAAAGCATATTGACCGAGTCTTTCGTTCTTGTGCTTATTTTCGTCTAATAAAGTGCAAAGCGTTTCTTTGGCATCAGCCAAATTTATCGAAACAATCTCTGCATACAGGTGCATAATGTTATCAAAGAAAGAATTAATATTGTTGTTTTTTTGCTCTGTCAATAAATTCTTCATATTGATAAGTGAATTTTTAAGATTTTCAAAATCAGTCGGCTTTGTTATGTATTCTTTGACGTTGTATTTAATAGCCGCTTTGGCATATTCAAAATCGGTATATCCGCTAAGTAAAATAACTTGCGTCCAAGGCTTGTTTTCGTAAATATATTGAGCAAGGTCAATACCCGAAACCTGTACCATTCTTATATCAGAGATAACTAAATCAACATTGTTTTCTTCAAGATATTTAATCGCGTCACTGCCGTCACGGAAAGTTCCGACAACCTCAAAACCAACGTCACAGTTATTGATGAATGCGGATATACTTGTGCGAATCATCATTTCATCGTCAACAACTATTACACTGAACATAAAAATCCTCTTTTCTGTCTTTCATATTTCTTCGTAGATGATTGTAACATATAGAATTGAATTATTCAAGCACAAAATATAAAAATGTATGTATAAATAGCTAATTAAAGATATAAATAAAATTTAATAATATTCACATTGCACAATTAAGAGGTCAAAATATTAACACAAAGTAAACTTTTTGCACTTGAAATATGAACAGGCGTCAGATAAAATATAATTAAATAAAAAAGAAACAGAGGGTGATGAAATGATTAAGGTAAAGTCGAAACCGAAAGAAAACGCAAATACAGTAAGAAAAAAGACTCGTTGGAAAGACTTCCGTGATAATGCAGAACTCTCCGCATTAATGATACCGGGAATAGTTCTGTTACTGGTATTTGCATACGTACCGATGTTGGGTATAATAATTGCATTTAAAGATTACAGAAATAACTTAGGAATTTTCAAAAGTAAATGGGTTGGATTTCAAAACTTCAAATTCTTCTTTGCATCACAGGATGCTTGGAGAATAGGAAGAAATACGGTAGGATACGGTATACTGTTTATAGTTATTGGTTTAATCGCGGCAGTGACGATTGCCATTCTTCTTTATGAAGTACGCAGCAGAAAAGCATTAAAATTCTATCAAACAAGCATGATACTGCCACATTTTCTTTCATGGGTAATTGTAGGTTACATAACATACATTTTGCTTGAACCGAGCATGGGTATCTTAAACAAGATAATCCGCTTCTTCGGCGGTGAAGGACTTCAATGGTATTCGGAACCGAAATACTGGATATTCATTTTGCCGATAATCAATGTTTGGAAAACAGTCGGATTAAAATCAATTATGTACTATGCGGCACTTATGGGAATTGACGAACAACTTTTTGAGGCGGCGCAGATTGACGGTGCGGGAAGATTTAAACAAATTCTATACATCACAATTCCGTCACTTGTACCGCTTATGGTAACACTTACAATATTGGACGTAGGACACATAATAAAAGGTGACTTCGGTTTGTTCTATACAATACCGAGAGATGTCGGACTTCTTTATCCGACAACCGATATAATTGATACATACGTTTATCGAGGATTGAGAACCGGCAGTGATATAGGTATTACTACAGCGGTTGGTTTGTTCCAATCGGCAGTTGGTTTGATTATGGTAATAGCAACGAACTTAGTTGTTAAAAAGATTTCGCCGGAAAATTCGTTATTCTAAAGGAGGGTGAAGAAAATGAAAAAAAGCAAAAGAATTCCGAACATAATTATCAACATAATGTTTTGTCTGGGATCATTGGTATTCATACTTCCGTTTGTATTAATTATTTCAGCATCGTTTTCGGATGAACAGACATTGCTCTCGGAGGGATATAAATTAATCCCGTCAGTATTTTCGACAGAGGCATATAAATATGTATTCAGAAATCCACAGCAACTTTTGGATTCATATAAGGTGACAATTATTTATTCGATAGTTGCAACAGTTTTGGGAGTAGTGGTAATGGCAATGCTTGCATATCCGCTTTCAAGACCGAATTACAAATATAAAAAGATAGCAACATTCTTTATATTCTTTACAATGTTGTTTTCGGGCGGACTTATTCCGACATATATTTGGATAACAAGATACCTACATCTTGGTGATACAATTTGGGTGTATATATTACCTTGTCTTGTAAACGCGTTTCATGTTATAGTTATAAGGAGCTTTTTCCAAGGACTGCCGCAGGCACTTATGGAATCGGCTAAGATTGACGGTGCGAGTGAATTACAGACATTCTTTAAGATTGTTATGCCGCTTTCAAAGCCGGTAATAGCGACAATAGCATTGTTGACTCTTCTTTCAAGATGGAATGACTGGAACACGGCACTTATCTATATTAAATCAAGCAATTTGTATTCACTTCAATATTTATTGCAGAAAATATTGCGTGAGGCAGAATTTGTAAAGAATATGGCGGACAGTTCTCCTGTAGCGGGAGTGGATCTTGATTTATCAAATCTGCCGTCAGTAACAATTCGTTTTGCAATGTGTATGGTTGCGGCAGGTCCTATGCTTATTATTTTCCCATTCTTCCAGAAATACTTTGCAAAAGGTCTTACAGTCGGAGCGGTAAAAGGCTAATAGGAACTTAATTAAACGAGTGGTATAAAGTTAAATCAGAAGGGAGTATTAATTATGAAGAAAAAAGTAGTTTCACTTATAATGTCAGTGGCATTGGCTTTCAGCAGTATGCACGTAATGAATATTGCGGCAGAAAATGTGAAAGCCGAAAGTAATTTGACGGAAGCAACAGTTACAAATTTGAACGGATATGAATTTATTGACATTGCTTCAAACGGCACAACGCTTGTAGCATTAACGAAAAATACAGCAAGAGCATTAGGCAGGCTTTTCTATTCAACAGATAACGGCGTTACATGGCAGCCTTGTCAAAATCAACCGCTGAATTCAGCGGCAACGATTTCGAGTAATAAAAATTCACAACAACAATTAGTATATTGGAAAGCAAATAATATTTTTGTGGCTCACGGTGCGGCAAGCACATATACTTCGGAAGACGGTATTGTGTGGGTTGAAAATAAGAATTTGCATTGGACTACAAATACAATGATTGATGTATCGGGAGATCAACTTGTATTCGGCGGACAAGATTCCGCAAATGCAACGGCTGATTTAACAGCAAAGCAATTTGCAAATAACAAATATACAATTCCTAAATCATCAGGGTTTTATGCAATGGTAGCAGTCGCAAAACCGGCTGCTGAAGATGGAAATATATCAATGTTTGTATGTAACCAATATAAATCATATGATTTAAGTTTTCAAACTACATCTCCAAAATACACTTGGACAATGCAGAACAATAACCAAGGCTCGATAACAACAAATGCTCCTTATGATGCAACATATTCACAAGAGGCAGGTCAATATCTTATCGTAGACGGTTCAGAAAAATTATATGCAATAACAGATTCAAAGAATATCGCAAAAATTACTGTAGCCAACGGTGAAAAAGTAGTCGGAGTCGGTACAAATGAAGATTATATATTGGTAGGAACCGAAAACGGCAAGTTGTATAAAACAAACAACACTGTATTGACAACAGAGACAGCATGGGACGAAATACCGACATCATATGACGACGGAACAGCAGAACCATTGAAAAACATTAAATTTATAGATAAAAATAACTTTGTTGCTTTAGGTACAACAAAAGCATATACAGGTGAAGTTGTAAAAAGCATAGTTGAACCTACGGAGGCACCGACAGAAGAACCAACGGCAACACCGACGATTGAACCGACAGCAACACCAACAGCAAAGCCAACGGATGAACCAAAAGTAACACCGACAGTAAATCCGACAGACAAACCGGAGGTAACACCGACAGTAAATCCAACGGATAAACCGGAAGTAACACCGACAGTAAATCCAACGGATAAACCGGAAGTAACACCGACAACAGTGCCGACAGCAACACCTACGATTGAACCGACGGAAGAACCTAAGGATGAACTTTTACCGGAAGGTTACAGTTTTGTAGATATTGCGTCTAACGGAAATAATCTTGTTGCAATGGTAAAGGATAAGGGCAGAACAGTTGCTCAGCTTTGTTATTCAAAAGACGGCGGTAAAACATGGAAGGCAAGTGAAAATCAACCGCTGGCTTCAAAGGCAGAGATTTCAAGTAACAAAATTTCACAACAACAGTTAGTATATTGGAAAGCAAATAATATTTTTGTAGCTCACAGTGCGGCAAGTACATACACATCAACAGACGGCGTGACTTGGACAGAAAATACGGCATTGCATTGGACCACAAATACAATGCTGACAACATCGGGTAATCAACTTGCATTCGGTGGACAAGATTCAGCTAACGCAACGGCTGATTTACAGACTAAACAATTTGCAAAAAACAAATATGTAATTCCTAAATCGTCAGGATATTATGCACAAGTAGCGGTTGCAAAACCGGCAGACAGTGAAGGTAATGTTGCAATGTTCATATGTGACAGGTATAAAGCATATGATTTGAGTTTCCAAGCGACATCACCAAAATATACTTGGACTTTAAAGAATAACAATGCAGGTACAATGACAGAAAATGCTCCTTATGACGCACTATATTCAGAAAAGGCAGACCAATATTTTATGGTAGACGGTTCGGAAAAATTGTATGCAGTAACCGATTCAAAAAATATTGCAAAAATCACTGTTGCTGACGGCGAAAAAATTGTCGGTGTAGGGGCAAGTGACAAATATATAGTAGTAGGAACCGAAAGCGGTAAGTTATATAAAACAGATAACGTGGCCGTAACGACTGAAACAAAGTGGGAAGAAATTTCGATTGCGGCAGAAGATAAAATATCAGAGCCGTTAAGAAATATCGAATTTACAGATGAAGATACCTTTGTTGCTCTAGGTAATACAAAGTGGTATAATGGTAAGGTAGTTAATTCGACACCGACAGACAATCCAATTAAGCCAACTGTTTCACCAACAACAGCACCAACGGAAAATCCTGTTAAGCCAACAGTGGCACCAACGCAAAATCCTGTTAAGCCAACTGTGGCTCCGACTGACGATCCGACAAAACCGACAGCAACACCGACTACGGCACCAACCGAAGAACCGACACCTGATCCGTCAGGTTACAGTATAAGATACGAAAACGGTAAAGCGGTAGTAAATGCGCCAAGCGGTAAATATGCAGTAATCTTTGCGGCATATGACAGTGACGGTAAGCTTATAAGCGTTGCGGTAAAACAAGATGCCGAAATTACAAAAGCAAACCAATCAGTATATCCTAATAAGTTTACAACAGCAGGTGCAGCCACAGGAAAAATTATGCTTTGGGATAACTTAAATAATATGGTACCTCGAGCAGCAGCATCAATCCCTTTCAATTAATGGACGGTCAAAAGATTTTCGTTTCCACTGTCGGTGACGACAGTGGGGACGGAAGTGAGGAAGAACCTCTCAGAACGTTGGAAAAAGCAATAGACGTTGCAAATGAGATGAGAGAAGATTCCGATAAATTAATTGAAATATTGTTGCGTGAAGGTACTTACAGTGTAACAAACACGATAAAGATTATAAATTCTCAAAAAGATAATTCTTTACTTAAAATAAGTGCATATCAAGATGAAAAGGTTACAATAAATGCAGGTGTTGATATTCCTCTTTCGGATATGAGCATTGCCGATTCGAATTTTACAAATGCAATTATTGATAAACCAAATGCAGGAAGTGTCTTGCAATATAATCTAAAAGATGCACAAATTGAGGATTTTGGAGAAATTTCATTAAGAGGACACCTTATTTCCGATGAAAAAGAGGCTCAGGCAGAATTAAGCCTTAACGGTGAAGTTCAAAAGCTTGCAGGGTGGCCGAACGGTGAATATACAGGGCTGATAAAACCGACAGATTCTAACGAATACGGAAAAAGAACAAAGTCGGGAATTGCAAATGGATGTAGCTTTAAAGTGAATTACGACCGTCCGTCACAATGGAGCAAACTTGAGCAAGCTTGGTTATCGGGAACAATAGGACCTAATTATGAATTTGATTATTACCCTGTAAGCAGATTTGATTCGGAGGAAAAACGTGTTTATTTAAGCAGAGGTGCTTTGGAAAAATACTATACAGAGCCGTATTACAGATTTGAAAATGTACCGGAAGAACTTGATGAACCGGGTGAATATTACATTGACAGACAAAGCGGAATGTTATATTTTTATCCACCCGAGGATGCACCAAAAGATTCCGTACTTACAATCACAATGTCAACACCGACATTGGATGTAAGCGGAAAAGCTCCTAACTCTATGTTCAGAATAGAGAACAGCAAGAATATAGTTTTTGAAAATCTTATATTCAAAGGCGGACGCGGTTCGGCGATAACGGGTAAGAATAACAGCAATATAAAATTCATTAATTGTGAAATTAACAGTTTCGGCGAAAACGGAATACGTTTTGACGCTTCAACCGATATAACAATCAGTGATTGTAAAATACATGATGTAGGACAAGACGGAATTTTATTTGTAAGTTGCGGAAATTATCAGACGCTTTCACCAAGTAACATTGTTGTGTCAAACAACGATATTTATAACTTTGCCAGACTTGAAAGAAGTTACAAGACAGGTATAGACTTCGGATACAGATGTGTGGGTGCAACCGCAGCAAACAATCATATACATAACGGCCCGCATGCCGGAATGATATTTTACGGTGTAAATAACGATATTTACGGTAATGAATTTGATCATCTTGTTACGGAATTCAGCGATATGGACGCTCTGTATTGCAACAATTCAAGTTATCCTTGGGAACGAGGTAATAAAATTCATAATAATTATTTTCACGATATAGGCAAAAGTTCAATGAATGGAAGACACCAGATTAATGTAAGAGCAATTCGTACAGATAATCGTGGATGCGGACTTAATATATATGAGAATTTATTCTATAATATCGGCGACGGCGGCAACGGCAACGGAAACAACGGTATCGGAGCAATAACTGCCGAAGGCACACGAAACAGAATTTTCAATAATTTGTTCGTGGATTGCAATGAGGCATATTTCAACACACTTCAATACAAAGAAATTGAAACTGCCGATGACGGTACTTTATATCCCGATACGATAATAAACAGTTCCGGTGTTGAGGTTGCAAATACAATTAACGGTGCAAAAGTCGCTGATTTGAAAAAGCAAATGGAAAATTATTTGCCTGTTTACGGTAAACAATTTCCGGAACTGTATAATTATTTTTATGAACATCCGAATATGTCGAAAACAAATGAATTTAGAAATAATATGATAATAAACATAGCAATACCGCTAAGTAATTTTAACGGTACACAAAATGAGGAAGGATTCAGAGGTTCGCAAATGCTGACAGCGGCGTCGGGAAATTATGTTTCAACGTCAGATCCAGGTTTTGTATCATATGATAACGTTAATTTGGAACTTTCATCGTCGGCAACATTACTTGTTGAAGGGCTTCCGAAATTTGAAATGAGTTCGTTTGGAATACAGTAATTTATATGGGAGGACTAGCTGTGAAAAAGATTGCTATAATGTTAGCAACAATTATATTTATTCAGCTTGGGGCAACATCTGTATTTGCAGATTATACAGATGTAAGCGGTCATTGGGCATTAAGATTTATAAATGAATTGACAGATAAAAAGATTGTAGAGGGCGATAATCTTGCTTTCCGACCTGACAGAAATGTAAATGTTGATGAATTTATAAAAATGGTTATAGCCGCAATGGATATAGAGGTTACACCTCAGCCTCAAAACTGGTCAGCACCTTATATTGAAAAAGCATTGCAAAAACAGTTAATCTATAAAGATGAATTTGACAAATATAATCGTCCTATAAAAAGGTGCGAGATTGCCAAGATATGCGTTAGGGCTATAGGTGCTGATGAAGTTAGCGGAAATGAACGAAACGAGTTGATTTCACGCATTTCGGATTATTACGATATTTATAACAAAGACAAAGAATATGTACTTGCGGCATATTCAAAGCATTTGCTTTACGGTTATGAAGATAACAGTTTCAGAAGTGAACGTTATACCACAAGAGCAGAGGCGTGTGTTATAATAAGCCGAATGATTAAAGTCGGTAACTTTACCGATAATAAAGGCGGAATTATTGATAATCCTATTTTGAAAAATATAATTTATGTTGCAAATACTGGAAATGATGAAAATGACGGTACGATTGACTCACCGTTAAAAACACTTGAAAAAGCGAGAGATAAAGTCCGTGAAATTATATCTTCCGGAAATTATCCTGACGGCGGAATAACAGTTTACCTTCGCGGAGGGGATTATGTACTTGATAAATCGTTAGAACTTGGTTCTAATGATTCGGGAACAGAAAATAATCCTGTTACATATTCTTCGTATCCGGGAGAAGTTGCAAGAATTACAGGCGGAACAAAGTTGCCGTATAATGAATTTAAGAAGATTTCATCGGATATGGCGTCAAAACTTCTTGATAAAACGGTATCAGATAAAGTATTGGAATTAGACCTCGGAAAAATGGGTATTGAAGATTTAGGTCAACTTTCAAGACGTGGTTACGGAATTTCAGCCGATGTGATACCGCAAGCGGAATTATACATTGACAGTGACAGAATGCAGCTTGCAAGATGGCCTAACAGTGATTGGGTAGGTACAACCGATATAGTAAGAAGTGGTGCAAGAAGTAAAAAAGGAGTTTTGGAAGGTGCGGTTTATAAAATTGATTATGACCGTCCTACTAAGTGGAAAACAAATATCAATGAAATATATACTTCAGGTGTCTTAGGACCAAACTATTTCTACGGTTACTTCCCGATAGAAAAAATAGAGCCGGGACAAATCACATTAAAAGAAGGTTCGGTTACAAGCTATTATTCAAAGCATTTTATAAGATACGAAAATATATTTGAAGAACTTGATCAACCGGGTGAATATTATATCGACAGAAATACAAAAATGTTGTACTTATATCCGAAAGAAGGATTTAACGAAAATTCGGATATTTGGTTATCGCAATTAAGTGAAAATCTTATTTCGGGTACAAATGTAAGCAATGTAACATTTAAGAATCTGAAAATGGAATCGTCAAGAGCCGGAGTTATCCGTATAAAAGACGCAAAAAATATTACGGTTGAAAATTGTGAAATAGCAGATACGGGAACAAACGGTGTATATCTGAGCGGTACGGAATGTACTGTAAAGAACAGTTTAATCCACGATATTGGCAGTACGGGTATCAGCATAAGCGGCGGTGATTATGACAATATCATCTCAAGCGGAAATGTTGTAGAAAACAACCATATTTACAAAGCCGCTCAAATAGAACGTTCTTATCAGGCAGGTATACTTGTCGGTTATCGTTCTGTAGGAACAACAGTAAGTCATAATGAGGTTCACGATATGCCGCATTCGGCAGTTATTATATACGGACCTAATCATACGATTGAGTATAATAACATATATGACGCAGTTAAAGAGTTCCACGATATGGATGCTATTTATATGAATGTATATCAGTATCCTTGGGAAAGAAATGTTGTTATCAGAAGAAACTTTATACACGATTTGGGACAACAGACATTTACCGAAAAGCAAATGAACGTTGCAGGTATTCGTACCGATAACAACGGTAACGGATTACAGGTACTCGAAAATGTATTCTATAATATAGGTTATCAAAATGCAAACGGAATCAGAGGTGTATGTGCACAAGGAATTGATAACGTTGTAAACGGTAATATATTTATAGATACGTCAGGTACATATGAAGGTTCTCATACATATAATCCGGACGCTAAATGGGATGTGCAGTCAGATAGCGTAAAAGGAATATATGCACAGTGGCAGATATACAGTCCGAAATATTCGGAAAGCAATCCGGAAGTGGCTGACTTCTTTAAACATCATTTTGCGGCATATGAAAATGCAAATAAGTTTAATAATAATTTAATTGTAAATATTAAATTCCCGCTAAGTACACTAAACGGCAATCCTGCTTCACAAGGATTTTTCGCAAATGACCGATTGGTAGAGGCGGCAGGTAATATTATTACAAAGTCTGATCCGGGATTTGTTAATTATAGCGGAGGAGATTTCACAATAAAGGAAGACAGTAGCGTCTATAAGGAAAATCCTGATTTACCTAAGATTGATTTTGAAAATATCGGTCTTTTAAAAGACGAAAGTGTGGGAGTAAAAAAATAGAAAGGGTGAGTATAATTGAAAAAAATACTATCAGCACTGATTTCTTTAATAATGCTGTTTAGCATAGTTTCTGTAACACCTGTTATGGCTGATTCAATATCGGGAACATACACTTTTGTAGATACTTGTTACAGTCCCGAATTAGGTATTTATGTAGCAGTTGCAAAAGATTTAAGCTCGGGAACAACACCGGCACAAATATATGTTTCAGATAACGGCAGTGACTGGACTTTGAAAAAAACATTGTCACAGGCAAAACATTTCGGTAATCCTAATACAAGACAAGTAGTTGTATGGTGGGAGAAAGAACAAAAGTTTGTACTTGCGGCGAATAATAAAATCTTTATTTCAGATGACGGTACAACTTGGAGTGAATCGACAAATGAAAGTATGGTCGGTTCAAATACAACGGTTGCAACAAACGGTCAGACATTGGCTCTTGCGGCAGGAGGAACAGTCAAGGTTTATAACAGCCTTGACGACACTCCTCCTATAAGCAGTGACTCAACAGCATTCAAGTTGGTTGACAACAGTGCAGTTGCTAAAACTATAGGTTTAACACCAAGTGACCCTATGAGATATGCGGTAGGCGACCAGTACAAAATATGGTATTTCGACGCAGAGGGTACAAAGACTACATTGACATCAAATATTTTGGCACAGCCTTACGATATGGAATATGTCGAAGGATTTAACGGTTGGGTTATGATAAACGGAACTGCCGTACTAAGAATTTTGGTGAATGACGAAACGACAAAGTATAATAATTTTTCGGCAATGAAATTATCTGACGGAACAGATAACACTGAAAAATTTACCTCTGTCGGAGTAAACAGTGATAACGTGGTTCTCGGTACCGCCTCGGGTAAAATTTTAATCGCTCCGAATGACAGTTCGTCACTTACCGTTGATGTACCGTGGGTGATTGCGGAATCGGGCAATGGTTCAGAGTCAAATGAAGAAATTCGTTCAATAAGTGCAATAAACGACGGTATGTTCCTCGTAGCGTCAAAGACGAAGTTGTTTATGCTTGTGAACGAAGATGATAAGTGGGTATATTACGATGTGGCAAGAGATGATATAGTCCTTGAAGATACAAGATTTGAAATTCCCGAATCGGGTATGTATTCGGAAACATTAGAGCCTGTACATTATGATTATAAAGGTGAAATTTCAAATGATAATATCGAAAAGTTTGAATTAATATCTGATTTGCCTGATGGTGTAATATCCGAATCGGTAAGCGATTCAAGTGCTCAGTTAGTAATAGACAGCAAAACGGTAGGCGGACACGAAATAAAATATCGTGCAACTACAGAAAAAGGAAAAACAAAAGAATTTACAGTAACTGTTGTCGATGAAGATCATATAGAAATAGAGGGAAATGACAAAATAGCAATACCTCTTGACGGCGAAGATAATGAACAGTATACATATACTGCAACAGTTATCGGTACAGACGGACAGAAAATGAACAGAAATGCGGAAATAGCAGTTGTATCAATGCCTGACGGTGTTAAATTCGATGAGAAAACAAATACTTTTACGGTTGATAAAGATACGCAGGCAGGTGAGCTTGTTATAAAAGCATCGTCTAAGGTAAAACCGCAAAATGCTCAAGAAAAGACAATAAATATTACGAAACGTGCTGCAGATAAGATTGAATTTGTCGAGGCACCCGATTCGATATTTATTCCGGATAATGCAAAAGAAACATTTACATATTCGGCAAAACTTTATGACCAAATAAACAAAGAAATGGTCGGAAGAAAAACAAACTGGAGCGTTGAACCGAAAGAAATTGAAAGCATGGAAGGCGTTTCAATCAATGAAACGACAGGCGAATTAACAGTAGACAGTAAAGCCGTTTTAGGCGTTATTTCAATCAAAGCAACCGATTCTCAAAATACTGAAATCTCGGTGCAAAAAGACGTTAAACTTCAATACACCGACCTAAGAATGGCAAAAGAAGATTTATCGGAATTTAGAATAGATACGTCAGTACCTGTAACGGAAAATCTTAATCTTATTACAAAAGGCACATTTGGAAGTACAATTTCTTGGCGTAGCAGTAATGAAGACATAATCAAAACAGACGGAACTGTTATTCGACCGAGCAGAGAAGATAAAAAAGTTACAATTACAGGTGTATCAAAAAAGAATGCGGCGTCAACAGAAGTCAAATATGAACTTGTTGTAAAAAAGGCTGATAATCTTTGCATTAACGGTGATTTAACAGAAGATACCGTACAGGGATGGTTCCCTAAAGATAATACGGTTTTAAGTATTATTAAAGACAATGAAGAAAACGTTTTAAATTCATCGGGTACAGGAGCATATCAAGTTCTGACTTTAACAAATGACAGCAGTTACGGCTTTATGGCAAAAGTTAAAGCTACAAAGGGCAGTAAAATAAGACTTATATCAGAAAAAGGCGGTACAATCGCAGAAGCAACAGCAACAGGTGACTATCAGGATATAAAAGCCTCATATGATTACAGAAAACAAAAGAGTTCATTTGAAGATAAAATATATCTTGAGTATAACGGTGAATTGCAGATAAAGCAACTCAAAGTCTTTGAAATTACACTTGAACTTAATAAGGTATCAAGTGCAGTAAATAAAGCTGTTTACAGTAAATCATCGACAAACATAAACGACGCTAAAAAACTTGTTTTGGCATTTTATGATTTGCCGATACGAGAAGAACTTTTAGACAAGCTTAACAGCATTAATCCATCGTCGGGAGGTAATTCCGGCGGCGGTGGCGGCGGTGGCGGCGGAGGAAGCTCATCTCCAAGCAAATCAACCTCACCGGCAGATGTAAAAACTGATACCGGTACAGTTGCTATTCCGCCACAAGATAAGAATGAAATTGAAAAGACAGAAGACGAGTTGGACACATATCTTCTTCGTTTTAAAGATATGAAAAATCATTGGGCAAGAGAAGATGTTGAATATATGGCAGAACTCGGAATTGTCAACGGTGATGAAAACGATAAATTCAGACCGGAAGACAGAGTGTCAAGAGCAGAATTTGCAACGATGATTAGCAAAGCTATGGGGTTGGATACAACCAAATATGAAAACAGTTTCTTTGATGTAGTAAGTGACGATTGGTATTCGGGATATGTTCAGACAGTAAGAAGTAACGATTATATGAGCGGATATGACGGTTTATTTAAACCGAATGCCGATATTACCCGCGAAGAAATTGCAAGAGTTATTGTTGCGGCATATAACAGCAAGACAAATACAAAATTAGAAAAAGGTAAATCATTGTACTTCAATGACCTTGATGATATAAGTTATTGGGCATATGATTACATTGTCGAGGCGGCGGATATGGGATTTATTTATGGAATAACTGACGAATTGTTTGCTCCAAAGCAACCTGCTACGAGGGCACAGGCGGCAGTAATGATTAAACGTGTCTATGATAAACTTCATCCTGCTGCGGAATGATTTTTATGACACAAAAAACTGCGAAAGGAGATAATAAAATATATGAAGAAATGGATAAGCATTTGCATATTCACTCTATGTTTAATATTTTCTGTAAACTGTGTATGGGCAGAGGGCAGCCTTAGTGAAAAACAGTCAGAGGCTATTTCGCTGATGAATGATTTAAAAATATACACCGACATTACAGAAGAAAATGCCTCAAATGCAATAACAAGAGCTGAATTTGCTAAAATAATTGTCAGAGTTATGGGTGGGGAGTCCTCCCTAACAAATGCTCCTCGCCGAATTTTCTCTGATGTGTTACCTGATAATGACGCGGCGGCAAGTATCGAACTGTTGTATGAACGCGGAATAATGATGGGTTACGGACAGGCTGAATTTAAGCCTGACGCAGTGCTTACACTTGGCGAGGCTGTTAAGGTAATGATTTCGATTACCGGTTACAGCGAGTGGGCAGAGCAACAAGGCGGATACCCAAGCGGATATTATGCTACCGCTGTATCAAACGACATTCTAAAAGGTGTAAGCGGTGCTGTAAATGAAGAAGTCAACTACACCGATGCGGCAGTGATGATTCAAAACGTGTTGGAAGGTAAGAAATATCGTGTAATAACAGGTTATGAAAACAATTCGGTTGTTTCTTCGGATAACAACGAAGAATATATGGGTTATGCACTTAACATTTACCGCTATACCGGAATAGTCGGAGCATACGGAAATACATCACTATACAGTGCCGATGATGAATATGAAGAAAACAACGTAAAAATCAACAATGAAATTTTTGAAACAAACGGAATTGATTTTTCTCAATATTTGGGAATGAAAGTAACGGCTTACTATAAAGCTGACGACAGCGGATACTATATTATGCACGTAGTTGCTGATAAAAAATCCGAAATGATTGAAGTAAAATCGGAAGATATTGCAGAAAATGTGTCAAAAGAAAAATTTGAATATTATGATAACAACAAAATCAAGAAAGCAAAAATTTCTGATAATGCAACATTTATCTATAACGGCAAAAAACTTGATGTTGTATCAGACACGGATCTTCAAGCCGATAACGGATATGTACGTTTAATCAGTAACAATGGCGGAAGTACATACGATACCGTTATAATCGAAGATTATGAAACATTTATTGTTGATAAAGCTATTGCGACAGACAGCCTTTTATATTTTAAATATGATAAAGGTTCACTTGATTTAAGCAGCGGAAGTAATATAAATGCAAAATATTTTGCAGAGGGTAAAGAGGCTGATTTTTCAAGCATTTCAACAGGAAGTATTCTGTCGATTGCTATGAGTAAAAATACAATAGGCAACCTAAGTGCCGAGATTTTGATTTCAAATAATCAAGTAACAGGCAAGGCAACAAAACTTTATAATAAAGGTACTAAGCATTATGCCGTACTTGAAGACGGAACGGAATACGTTTTTACAAATGAATATATTTCAAGACTTGACGAAGGTCAAAGCGGTACATATGAGCCGACAGTCGGTAATGAAGGCGTATTTTACATTGATTATTTCAATCAACTTGCGGCATATGCGGTTTCTGGAACATCAAAGAATTATGCGTATGTAGTTAATTGTTATTATGAACCGGGTCCTGCGACAGGTGAAATAAGACTGTTTATGAAAGACGGAACATTTGAAACGTATACATTGGATAAGAAAATTACATTCAATGATAAGAGAGTTGACAAAGCCGATGTTCCGGAAATGTTGAAAACAACAAGCCCGGACGGAAGTGTAAACCAACTTATTATCTGTAAAACCGATGATAACGGCTACATAAAGAATATAAAAACGGCAGTAAATAAAACTTCTGAAACATATTATGTTGCCAGTGATGAAGAATTTGTATTAAATGCTCATCCGAAGAACAGTGCAGGAGTGGAAAGCGGATTGCGTTTTTATAAAAATATGGCCGAAAACAAACCATACAATTTCGTAAACGGAAAGACAATTCGATTTATGGTTCCTATGGATAAGGATAATGAAAAGGCATATAAAATTGAAACAAAGCTGTCTACAACAGATATGTCTTTGCCGGCACCGTTGTATCTGTATGACGCAGGCCCGGGCGGAGCATTGGGAGCAGTCGTAAGTAATACGGCAAGTGAAGGTAAATACAGTACACCTTGCATAATTGATGAAATATGTACGGCGGTCAACGAAGATGACGAAGTTGGTACATTAATTCAATTTGTAGGCGGACAAAGCGTGTTTGCCGGTGATCATATAATATATGACCAACCGACAACAAACTGGAAAGACCGTGTTGATTATTCAAACATAAAAGTAGAAGATTTAAAACACGGTGATATTATTGAATATACAACATCAAACGATAAAGTTGAAATGCTTAGAGTTATTGTCAGAGTGGACGATATAGGTCCGATAAGAATAGACGGCGATAACATTCAGCTAAACGGAAATATGATTGCTGATGTTATATCGGTTGCCGATAACGGAAGAACGGCTATTGTAAAATATGTTGACCGTAACGGTGCAGAACAATATCAGTCAATGCTTATTAATTCAACAACTTATCGTTATGACAGCAGTGACGGAGAAATATACAATTCTTCGGCATCAGATTTAAGAGAGGGCGACCGTGTGCTTATAAATTCATACTGGTGGTCACCAAAATTGGTAGTAATATTTAGATAAAAAATAAAACAAGAAGGAGTGGAAAAATTATGAAGTATGTAAAAAGAATCATTGCAGCCACTGCAGCAGCTACTATGCTGCTCAGTGGTTGCGGAACTCAACCGGTGCAGGACACAGGTGATGAACAGGTAACATTAAAATGGATGTTTTTGGGACCAGGTGAACAACAAGATTCACAGAAAGTTTGGGATAAGTTTAATGAAGAACTTGCAAAATATTTGCCGAATACAAAAGTAGAATTTGAATGTGTGACATCTTCTGACTATGCTGAAAAATGGAAACTTGCAAGTGCGTCAAATGAAGATCTTGATATAGTATGGCATGGCTGGATGATTCCGTACACAAGCGAAGTAAAAAAGGGTTCATATTTGGAATTGGATGATTTAATCGATGAATATGCTCCTGATTTAAAGAAAGAAATACCGGACGCAATTATGGATAAACAACGTGTAGACGGAAAACTTTACAGTATACCGTGTATGCAACAAATGGTATCATATGTGTCATCGCTTGATTTTCCGATTGACATTTATGAAAAGTATAAAGACAAGATAAATATTGAAGAACTTGTCGATTTCTTCTCCTCAAAGGAAACTATGGATAAAGAAGCGTGGGATAAGATTGAAGAATACATAAAAATGATTAAGGACGGCGGAGATTTAAAAAAGGGTGTTTACGGATTCGCCGATCACGTTGAAAAAGGCTACGAATGGATTTCAAGTCCATATAAGATAAAAGCAAGCGGTGATGATTATACACCGATTAACCTATACAGAACTCCGGAATACAAGACATTTGTTCAAGTATATGCTGATTGGTTCAATAAGGGATATATCAGAAAAGATATTCTTACCGCTGAAAATGTAGGTACTGAAGATTACGAAGTAAAGGGCGGTGCAAACTATATCGTCGGTCAGGGATATATGCCTACTCAATCTGAAATTGACAGTAAAAAAGCCGCAGGTTCAACTGCATACGTAAAAATTCCGTTTGATAACAAGCATTACATTCCATATGCCGCATCTGCGTCGAATACTGCAATATCAATCAATTCAAAACACCCTGAACGCGCAATGCAGTTAATCGGTCTTATGAATACTGAAAAGGGCAAAGATTTGTACAATCTGCTTGTATTCGGTATTGAGGGCGAACATTATACAAAGGTAAACGACAAGGAAATTCAACCTATAGGTTATACATCACAACCGACTTCTGAAAGCCCATACGGACAATACAGATTTGCAATTGGTAACACATTTAACGGTTATGAAATCTATATGCAGGACAAGAATCCAATATACGATAACGAGTTTATTAAGAGTGTAAACGATAAAGCCGAAGATTCAAAGCTTAGAGGTTTTACATTAGATACAGATCCTATAAAGATGGAACTTGCACAGGTAACAGCTGTAATAGGCGAATATAAGAAATCTCTTAACTCCGGTGCGGCGGCTGATCCTATGGGATTGTACGAAGAATTCCAACAAAAACTTATTGCAGCCGGCGATGATAAAATCGTTGAGGAAATCCAACGTCAGATAGACGAATGGAGAGCAAATAAGGGGAATGAAACAACTCAAAGTGAAGGAGAATGAAACTGAAGGAGAATAGAAAATGTCACATAGATTTAGAAAAATAGCGACAGTCTTGCTTGCAGCTGCAGTCACTTTGCAGTCAACAACATTTGCCGCAATAACGAGAGAACCGGAATTTTCGGATCTTTCAGAACATTGGTCAAAATCTATTATGATGCGTCTTAACGGTTATGGTGTGATATGCGGATATGATGACGGAACAATACGACCTGATTCATATGTGAGTGTTACGGAATTTTTGACTATGATGGTAAAATCACTCGGCTTTGAAACAGAGCCGGGTGATGGATACTGGGCAACGCCTTATATACAGAAAGCTGTTGAATTAGGTTTAATAGAACCTGATGAATATTCAGATTATGATGCAACTTTGACAAGAAGTCAAGCGGCAAAAATTATAGCCAACGCTTTATCTGACACTGCAGTCGCAGATGAAAATGCCGTAAAAGCAAAAATCTACGACTATGCGGAAATAGCTGAAGAATACAAGCCGTATGTTCTTATTGCATATGACAAGAAAATAGTAAACGGCAATCATGATAACTGTTTTGAACCAAATCGTAATATAACACGAGCTGAGGCAAGTGTTATTGCAGTGAGATTGATAGATAAAAACGGTGGAATAAAAGTGCCTGACAACGGAAACGGACCTAATAACAACAGCGGTGATGTAACATCATCGGCTAAGTTATACGTTGCGCCGAATGGCAGTGACAATAATGACGGTAGTGAAAGCTCACCGTTTGCAACGGTTCAGAAAGCAAAAGAAACAATCAAAAATATGAATGCGGCAAATTCATTGCCTGAAGGCGGTGTAACTGTATATCTTCGTGGCGGTACATACTATATAGACGAGGGTATGACATTTACAAAAGAAGATTCCGGTAAAGAGGGCAGCATGATAACATATACATCATATCCGGGAGAGGCTGTAACGATTTCTGGTCAAGTACCTTTGGAAAAGAGTTGGTTTACTGCGGCTGATGATACGGCTAAAAACGTTATGATTGATAAAAATGCCGCGTCAAAAGTTCTTATGGTTGACCTTAAGGAACACGGTATTACAGATTACGGTGAATTAAGTACAAGAGGCTATCACTATTTCAATAAAGGCCGATATGCACAGGCAGAACTTATTGTAAATGATGAAAACCAAACTCTTGCACGTTATCCGAACAGCGGTACAATATCTGTTCCTACAGATAATGTAGATACAGATAATTTCGGATTCCGCTATACGGATGAAAAAGTTTCTAAGTGGAAAGACGCTAAGGACGCTTATATAGTCGGTACAATTTCAATCAACTATGAAAACAACACATATCCGATAGATAAAATTGATACGTCAAAGAAACTTTTGACTATAAAAGAGGGACGTATTAATACATACTATACAAATGGTTGGTTCTACGGTGAAAACTTGCTTGAAGAACTTGATACCGAAGGTGAATACTACATTGACCGTGACACAGGCAAACTTTACTATTACGCACCGTCAGATTTTACAAGCGGTAATTATGAAATCGGCTTGTCTATGCTGAAAACTCCGATTTTCAACTTTAACGGTGCTGAATATGTCAATGTAAGTAACATTACAATGAAAGGCGGACGTGGATATGCGGTACTTGGTACAAGTGCGGGATATTCAATACCGAGTTTTAAAGATTGGATGATTTCGAGAGGTGCCGATTTAAACGGTGCAAACTTCACGAAGGGTTCTGGTTCGTCGGTTTATATAGCTGACATAGATAAATATACCGACTCACAAGTATTCCCGGGACACGTTTGGGACGGTTTTGTCGATGACGGTAACGGTGTAAATCATATTGATGTGAAGAATTGTAATATCTTTAATTTCGGCTCGGGCGCTATTGTTATAAACGGTACAGACGTTCATTTGGATAATAACCATATTAAAAATATCGGCGGTACTGCGTTGTATCTTCGCGGCGGTGATTTGGAGACATTAACGCCAAGCAATAACGAAATATTGAATAATAATATTCACCATGTAGGATATTTGCAGAAATCATATGTTCCTGCGATTGGAATGCACGGTGTCGGTATTCACGTTGCGTACAATGATTTGTATGACGCTCCGCACTGTATATTTAACTATCACGGTAATGACCATGTAATTGAATATAATAAAATTCACGATGCGGTTAAAGAATGTTTGGATATGGACGCTATTTATACCAGAAACGAATATGTACCGCAATGGCGAGGCAGTGTTATAAAGAACAACTATATTTACAATATCGGTATTTATCCGGTCGGTGAATATAAGAAACAGCTTAATGTTTCGGCAATAAGAACAGATAACTACGGTCACGCTTTGCAGATTTACAATAATGTATTTGCAAATATCGGTTCAGACGGTGCCAATAATGTTATCGGTGTAACGGCACAAGGTAACAGAAACACACTTAAAGGCAATATATTTGTTGATTGTAGCGCAACATTCCTTGGTTGGAACTCATATGCTCCGGGTGCAACGTGGGATATGACAAAGACAGAGGAAAAAGAAAGAGTTGAATTGGCTGAAAAATATGCGGCAAATCCGATATTTGCGGCAAAATATCCTGAACTTGCTACATTCAAAGATGAATATTATAAATCTGTTGCAACAAATATATTTGACGAAAATCTTGTTGTTAATATTAAGTTTAAACTTAGTCAGGCAAACGGAACTGTCAACCCTCAGGGTACAAGAGGTGCGCCTGAATTGATAAAGGGTACAAACAACTATTTAACAACATCAGATCCGGGATTTGTTGATTATGCTAACGGAAACTATGAATTGAAGCCCGATAGTGAAGTATTCAAAAAGATTCCGGAATTCCAAAATATTGATATGAGTAAAATGGGTAATAATGAACCTGTTGGCCCTTCAAATTAATTTGGACTTATAAAAGAGGGGGCAGATGTCCCCTCTTTTATATATTATTTAAACAGGAAGGAAAAGCAAAATGAATTACAAGGTTTTAAAAAATGGTGAATTGCTTAGAGTTCACAGTTGCAAAGTTTATCCCAAACCATATAATTCCACTGAGCATATGGAATATGTAATGTTTAATGTAGATGACCGAGAAGAAATAGTAATTGAGTCTGAAACAGAAATAAAATCGGCAGTTATACGTCCGTTAAGTGCAGGTATATCGTTTGAGATAAGTTTTGGAAAGATAATATTGTCGGTGGACCGTTCTGTTAAATTATCAGTCGAAATAAATGGCAGCAGTAATAATAACCTTATGATTTTTGCATATAAGGAAGAATTTATCGGTCCGACACATAATTATATAAAAATAACGCAAGATGAGTATAAAACAGGAACATTGCTTATTGAAAAAGATAACACCACAGTGTATATCGAAGAAGGAGCAACACTTTACGGCAATATAGTCGCAAAGAATTGCAATAACATAACTATTTGCGGCAGAGGCAGAGTATGTATGGAACGTTATACATACGAAATGCGAAAAAACTTTGCACGAAGTATCGATATAATAAACTGTAAGAATGTTACGATAAAAGGCATTATAATTGATGACAGTAATGACTGGAGTATGAGAATTACAGGTTGTGATGATGTAAATATTTCAGATGTCAAAATATTTGGGTGCAGAGGAAATTCCGACGGTATTGATATTTGCGGTTCAAGAAATGTTACCGTGTCAGATATTTTCACGAGAGTATGGGATGATTCGTTTGTTGTAAAAGCACTGGGTACCGGAAACTGTGAAAATATTATATTTAAAAATTCTGTATTATGGAATGATTTTGCAAGACCTATGGAAGTAGGCGTTGAAATCAGAGCAGACAAAGTGAGGAATATAAAATTTGAGAATATAGATATAATTCATTCTGATACAGGTTATCCGCTTATGGGTATTCATCACGGCGATCACGCGGAAGTATCTGATATTGTATTTGATAATATCCGAATAGAAGATACTCCCGGCGCACAATTATTTGATATTCGTATTGCAGACTCTGTATGGAACAGAGATAATAAAATGGGCGATATACGAAATATTACTTTTTCAAATATCAAATATTTAGGAACTGATAATAACGATATATTGCTATCTAATTCAAGAATTGAGGGATTTAGCGAAAAACACAATATCCGAAATGTAAATTTTCAAAACATTAATATAAACGGAAAATATGCACTGACTCCAAAAGAACTCGGACTTAATGTATATGAATTCGTAGACGGAATTTCAGTTACGGCGGATAATTTGAAAAATGAAAGAACAGTTCTTGAGTCTGAAATAGTAATGCAAGATGATTTTAAACCAGATAACGGATTTTATAAAGGAACCGTCAAAGTAATACTTCACAATAAAAGTGATGTGGCGATGAATGGAACGGCTGCATTTGCAATATCGCCAAAGAATACCGAAAAAGAGCAGTCGTTTGAATACAACATCGACCCGAATGAAAGCCAATCATACGAATTTAATTTGAAATTGCAAGCGGGTAAATATGTTTTTTATTTAAAAAACAATAAGAATGAGATAGAAAATACATTCCTGTATTCGGAATTGCCTATGATTGTGTCGGGGAATATAAACGATTGTCCGAAATATCAATTTGTAAATTACTATAATACAAAATGTGCGGAAGTAAGAATTGCGGTGAAAGACAGTGAGCTTATCATAATGAACGACTCTGAAAAGACAACTGAATTTTTATTGTACACTGCAATGCCTGTACCGAGTGCAGAGGGCGAAGTTATGTTTTCGGCAGAGGAAACAGACTTCGGCGAAATATATGCACTTTTGAAAAAAGGCAATGAACTTGTACCGGCACCGCAACTTAGATGCCCGGCTGAAATTACATATGTTTTCAAAAATGAACCGAAAGTTAAAGAAATAGTAAAAACGCCGTTTAAACTAAAAAAAGGCGAAACAGTAAAATTAACTTTTGAAAAATTAGGTATCAGTAAAAATACAGACAGTTTTCTTATGGAACTTGAGGCAAAAGTTGAAGAAACGAGTATGCTTAGATACCCATACACATTATTTCATTCTACAATGCCTGACAAAACAGCACATATGTACGGAAAAATCAGAATAAAAGAGGGGAAATAGTTATGTTAAAGATATTGTTTCAAGGTGATTCACTTACAGATTGCGGAAGAGATAAAACAGGTCATAATCCTGTTCAAGCATACGGTTACGGCTATGTTAATCTGATTGCGTCAAAGCTTTTATGCGATTATCCCGATACTGTAGTATGGAATAAAGCGTATAACGGCAGTCGTATTGCCGATACATACAGTCGCTGGATTGAGGATGCATTAAATATTGATTGTAATATTTTAAGTATTTTAAGCGGAGTGAATGATATTGGCTTTGCAATACGTATGAATCAAGGTGCTGACGCAAAGAAATTTAAGTTTATATATGAGTTAATGATAAATGAGGCATTAGAGAAGAATAAAGATTTAAAATTGGTGCTTGGAGAACCGTTTCTATTTAAGATTACAAATAATACTCCCGAACTTGGTCGTGATATAGTCAGAGATTGGGACGTTTGGAACGGACAACTCACGGAGCGTCGTCAGATAGTAAAGGAACTTGCTGATAAGTATAATGCAGTGTTTGTACCGTATTTTGAAAAATTTCAAGAGGCATTAAAAATTGCACCTCCAGAACATTGGTCAGTCGATTGTATTCATGCGACAAATGCGGGACATGAAATAATGGCTCGTGCATGGCTTGAATGCGTGACAAAAGCAGGTTTTATTGAGGAGTAGAAAATGACAAACAGACTTTTTACAGAGAATAAAAACATAAAAGAAAACGTAAAAAACGATATATTTTTGAAACAACAGGTTGAGAGAATAAAGTCGGATTCAGAAAAATTTGCAAATAAAGACATAGCCGCATTGACATATACATCTTTTAAAAAGTTTTATGTTACAGGCAGTCGAAAAGAATATGAATATGAGTATTTTTTGCATAGAAGACGATTGAACGACTTTGCAATACTAAATATTTTATATGATGATGAAAAATACCGCTTATGCTTGCAAGATATTATATGGTCAATTCTTGATGAATTTACTTGGGCTTTGCCGGCACATATTCCGCAAAATACCGATATTGAAAATTGTATAACGCATATTGATTTATTTGCGTCTGAAACGGCATTTGCATTGACTGAAATTTCGCATATATTAAGCGATAAGCTTGATAAAACCATAGTCGAAAGAATTAAATATGAAGTTTACAGACGTGTGTTAAAACCTTATTTATCAGGCAGAAAAAACAGTTGGGATTGTTTAGAGAATAACTGGTCTGCCGTATGTGCCGGAAGTGTAGGAAGTGCATTTTTATACTTCGGAACTGATGAGGAAATTAAAACAGTCTTACCGCGAATAAAGGAAACTTTGGAATATTATCTAAAAGGTTTTGGTGATGACGGTGCGTGTGTAGAGGGAATAAATTATTGGGCATACGGCTTTGGGTATTTTACATACTTCGCACAGTTATTGTATCAGTACAGTGACGGAAAAGATAATCTTTTCGATAATAAAAAAGTTGAAAATATTGCAGTATTTCCGCAAAAATTATGGTTTAAAAATAATAATACAGTCACATTTTCCGATTGCGGAGATAAGTTTACGCAAAGAAGCGGTTTAATACACTTTTTAAAACAAAAATACAGCCAAATAGCAGTACATGATGATAACTGCTCGCTTGAATTTGACGGTGATGATTGTTACAGATTTGCTCATCTTATCAGAGATTTTGCATGGCGAAAAAATAACATTAAGGTACAAACAGAATCAGAAAATGGTTTTGATTATTTTAAAAATGCAGGTTGGTATATAAAAAGAACAAGTAATTATGAATTTGCCGCAAAAGCGGGAGATAATAAAGAATCTCATAATCATAACGATATAGGCGTATTTTTGTTAAATGTCGGTGGCGATAAAATAGTAACAGACCCCGGCAGAGGCGAATATACGTTGGACTATTTCAGTTCAAAAAGATATAAATATTTTCCGCCGTCGGCATTGGCACACAGTGTGCCTGTAGTAAACGGAATTGTACAGCAAGAAGGTGAAGAATATCGCGGAAATATTGTGAAAGCCACAGAAAATGAACTTATAATAGATTGTAAAGATGCTTACAATGATTGCTCATTAAAAGAATTAACACGAAAATTTGAATTTTATGATGATAAAATTGTTTTAAACGATAATTTCGCATTTGACACAGATAAAAATGATGTTACGGAGCATTTTGTTTTTGATGTTAAACCTACTGAATGTGAAAACGGTTTAAAAATCGGAAATACAGAGATGTGTTACAATGTTTCTGATTTTGAATGTAAAATAAACGAAGTAACATATGCGTCAAATTATAATAAGCAAAAAACAGTCTATACAGTGGATTTGAAACATATTGTTAAAATAAAAACGGTTGAAACAAAGTTTGAATTTAACATAAAAATACTTGAAAGGAGCGAAAATAAATGAATACAAACCTTAAAAGTATTTATCACAAAGTTGATTTGTGTGTTGTAGGCGGCGGACTTGCGGGTATGTGTGCGGCAGTTGCGGCGGCACGTCACGGAATAAAGGTTGCACTTATGCATGACCGTCCTGTATACGGCGGTAATGCGTCAAGCGAAATCAGAATGTGGGTGTGCGGTGCACACGGTAAAAACAACAGAGAAACAGGCATTATTGAAGAAATTGCACTTGAAACCCTTTACAGAAACCCTTACAGACGTTATCCGATGTGGGACGCTATACTGTTTGAACTTATCAATAATGAAAAAAATATAACGCCGATTTTGAATTGTTCATGCAATGATATAGAAATGGACGGTTCAAAAATAAAAAAAGTTATCGGTTGGCAAACCACAACGCAATGCTATCATATAGTTGAAGCAAAATTGTTTGCTGATTGTTCGGGTGACAGCATTCTTGCACCTCTTTCGGGTGCAGAATATCGTTGGGGACGTGAAAGTCGAAATGAGTTCGGCGAAAGCATAGCGCCTGAGCAAGCCGATAAGAAAACAATGGGATTATCGTGTCTTATTCAAGCAAGGGAAACAGATAAAAAACACACATTCATTGCTCCGTCTTGGGCAAGAAAGTTTACGAAAGAAGACTTACCGTATCGTTTGCCGGATATGAATGACCCCGAAGAAAATTTTTGGTATATGGAACTCGGCGGTGAAGGTGACACTATTCACGATACAGAAAAACTTCGTGATGAGCTTATAAGCGTCGCATACGGTATATGGGATTTTGTGAAAAACAGCGGTGAATATAATGCTGATAACTGGGAACTTGAATTTGTCGGATTTCTTCCGGGAAAACGTGAAAGTCGCAGATATGTCGGCGATTATATAATGAATCAAAACGATGTCAGAGACGGAGGTCATTTTGATGATATTGCAGCATACGGCGGTTGGACAATGGATGACCACAATCCCGCAGGGATAAACACTAAGGATAAGCCTAATATATTTCATCCCGCACCTTCACCGTTTGGAATACCTTACAGATGTTTATATTCGGTTAATATCGAAAATCTTTATTTTGCAGGCAGAAATATCAGTGTTACGCATACTGCAATGAGCGCATCGAGAGTTATGGCTACTTGTGCATTGCTTGGACAAGCGGTCGGAACTGCGTCGGCAATAGCGATAAAAAACGATGCAACACCAAGAGAAATTTCTGAAAAATATATTTGCGAGCTGCAACAAATGCTTATGGATGATGATTGTTGGTTGCCTTACTGCAAGACAAAGATTTCAGAACTTACAAAAAGTGCAACAATTACATCAACAGGCGAAGATGCCGAATTGCTTTTAAACGGTATTGAAAGACATTACGGTGATAATAAAAATTGTTGGAGCGGTAAAATCGGTGATACTGTAACATTTTCATTTGAAAGTGAAAAGGCAATAAATGAAGTTAGATTTGTATTTAACAGCGACCTTAACAGAGAAACAACAGGTGCGGTAAAATATATTCCCGAGAAAATGAATACCTGTAATGTACATAAAAATGCTCCGGCACTTAACGTACCGAAAACTCTTGTTAAAGATATGAAAATAGAAATTAAAGACGCTGATGATAAGTGGCAAGAAATTGACGGGATAAAGGAAAATCATCAACGTCTTGTAAAAATCAAAATCGGAAAAACCACAAAAGCAATTCGTTTTACTTTAATATCAACCAACGGAAACGAAATCGCAGATATTTATTCAATAGATTTGAGATAATATATGGCACGAAAGGAGCTGACAATAATTGAGATTCAGACAGGTACATCTTGATTTTCATACAAGTGAACATATTGAAGATATAGGCAAAAAGTTTGATAAAAAACAATTTCAGACTGCACTGAAAAAAGGACATATAAATTCGATTACACTATTTTCAAAATGTCACCACGGTTGGGCATATCATCCGTCAAAAGCAAACGAAATGCATCCTCATTTGGATTTTGATTTACTTGGAGCACAAATACAGGCGGCACACGAGATAGGCGTTAAAACTCCGATATATTTGTCAGCGGGTCTTGACGAAAAAATGGCACACAGACATCCTGAATGGCTTGTAAGAAATCTTGATGAGTCTACTACTTGGGCAAAAGATTTTACAGAACCGGGATACCATAAAATGTGTATGTCATCTCCGTATTTGGATTACCTTGTAAAGCAAATTGAAGAAGTTTGCAAGAACTATGACGCAGACGGAATATTCCTTGATATAGCTGGTGTTCAGCCGTGTTATTGTCAAAACTGCATTGCGGAACGAGAAGAATTGGGACTAAATCCGTATGATGAAAATGATGTGCTAAAACACGCAGAAACGGTATATAAACGCTATGCAGAAAAAACGCGTGAGGCAGTTGATAAGTATAAACCGAATTTACCGCTCTTTCATAATGGCGGACATATAAGACAAGGCAGACGTGACCTTGTGAATTACAACACGCATTTGGAACTTGAAAGCTTGCCGACAGGCGGTTGGGGATATGACCATTTTCCTTTTTCGGCAAGATATTGTCAAGGACTCGGAGTCGATTATCTTGGTATGACAGGGAAATTCCACGGCTCATGGGGCGAATTTGGCGGTTTTAAACATCCTAATGCACTTAGGTTTGAAGTGGCACTTGCCGCCGCAAACGGTGCAAAATGTTCTGTAGGAGATCAACTTTCACCGAGCGGTGAAATGGATATGGTAACATACGACTTGATAGGCTCTGCATATTCAGAATTGGAAGAAAAAGAAGAATGGCTTGATAATGTTGAATCAGTAGCAGATATTGCAATAATCAGTCCTGAGGCATATGTCGGTGATTTGAGTACAGGGCAAATGACAAAAGTCGATGATTCGGGAAGCGGTGTATGCCGGATTATGCTTGAGGGCAAATATTTGTTTGACGTTATTGACTTTGAGTCGGATTTAAGTAAATACAAAGTTATAATTTTGCCTGATGTTATTCGCACTGATATTGATTTTGCAAAACGTTTAAGAGAATTTTGTGATTGCGGAGGAAAAGTTCTTGCAACAGGTAAATCTGCACTGTATGAAAACAGCAATGAATTTTGCCTTAATCTCGGTGCTGAATGGATAAAAGAAAATCCGTATAAACCGGATTATTTCAGACCTTTAGAAAAAATAAAAGATATGGGTGATACCGGATATATAATGTACGGCAACGGTGAAAAAATTCGTTGTATCGGCAACGAACTCGGAATAAGAGAAAATCCTTATTTTAACCGTACAAGAGCACATTTCTGCTCACATCAGCATACTCCAAACAGCTGTGAATACGGCGGTGCGGGAATGACAGAGGGTAAAGACGGAATATATATTGCGTGGAATATATTTGCCGATTATGCTCAAAGCGGCGAATTGCATTTGAAACAAATGGCAATATTCGCTCTTGACAGATTACTTGACAGCGCAAAGACTTTAAAAACAAATCTTCCTGCACAAGGAATAGTAACTTTGATGAAACAGAGTGACAGATTAATATGTCATTTGCTATATGCAAGTCCCGTAAAACGAGGAAACGGTATAGAAGTAATCGAGGATATAGTGCCGATATACAACGTTGAATTAGCTATCAAAACTGATAAGAAAATAAACAAAGTATATCTTGCACCTCAAAAGGAAGATATAGATTTTACTTATGAAAATGGCTATATATCAGTAAAATTAGATAAGATAGAGTGTCATCAGATGGTTGTGTTTGAATGAGGGGAAACAAAATGAAAGTGTTAGCTATAGGAAACAGTTTTTCAAACGACGCAATGCGTTATTTACACGGAATAGCAAAAGCGGACGGTTTGGATATGAAAACGGTTAATTTGTTCATAGGCGGTTGTCCGCTTTCAAGACATTATGCAAATATACATAATGACGCGGCGGATTATGATTTTGAATTTAACGGTGTGAGAACAGGCATAAAAGTGTCAATAAAACAAGCTCTTCAAAGCGATATTTGGGACGTTGTAACATTGCAACAAGCCAGTTCGCTTAGCGTTGATTATAACACATATCAGCCGTATCTGAATGCACTTGCCGATTATGTACATATTCACGCACCGAAAGCAAAAATTATGATACATCAAACTTGGGCATATGAGCAAAACAGCAAAAGACTTAATGAAGAAATGAAATACAAAGATCAAATTGAAATGTTTGCTGATTTAAAATCAGCATATGAACAAGCCGCAAAGGACATCGGAAATGTAGAAATTATCCCAAGCGGTGAAACTTTTCAGAACCTTATAAAATCGGGTATAGAGAAAATCCATCGTGATACATTTCATTCTTCTTTTGGCGTAGGAAGACTGGCTTTGGGATATATATGGTACGAGATGTTGACAGGCAAAAGCTGTATTGGAAATACTTTTAATGAATTTGATGAAAGTGTCAGTTACAGTGAAATGACTATTGCACAACATTGTGCAAATGAGACTGCAAAAATGTATAGAAAGGTAGACAAAAATGTATAAATTTAATGACAGGGAAATAACATTTGATAAATATAATACACCTACACCATGGATGAATTACCTTTCAAACGGTACGTTTCATACAATGATTTCACAAGCCGGCGGAGGTGCTGCTTTTTATAAATCTCCTCAAATATGGAGAATTAATCATTACCGTTTTTTCCATTTACCAACCGACAGAAGCGGATTTTATACATATATCAAGGATAATGACGATATTTGGTGTCCGACAAACGAACCGTGCAAGTCAAAGCCTGATAAGTGGAGTTCCACACACGGTATGGGATATACAAGATTTGAGGCTGAAAAGAATGGACTTGAAATAACAAGTACATATTTTGTCGGTGAATATGAAAATGCACTTATATGGAATTTAAAAATAAAATCAAATTCTGACCGCAAAATTACTGTTTTTCCGTATGTTGAACTGGGTATGATGGAATTTATGCGTGAATTACAATGGCAGTGCTATAACAAACATCAATTAACTGCTTACAATATGGGTGATATTTTAGTTTATAAATACGGTGTTGAGGACCAACCGCGACCTGACCAAACACCTTTGGTATATTTTGCGACAGATGTACCGGCAACTGCATTTGACTGTGACAGAGATGAATTTGTAGGCTCATACAGAAGTGAAGAAAATCCACAGAATGTTGAAAACGGAAAATGCACAAATTCTACTCTTTACGGCGGCGATCCGTGTTTTGCATTGCAAATAGATTTAGATTTGAAAGTAGGAGAAGCAAAAGAAGTAAATATTTTTCTCGGAACAGCTATGACGGAGGATGCAGTAAAAGCAAGTGTACATCATTGCAGAGAAAAGAATTTCGTTGATAATTCTTATAAAAAGTTGTGTGAATCGTGGGATGACTATTTGAGTAAATTCCAGTGTGAACTACCGGATAAAGATACTCAACTTATGATTAATGTATGGAATCCTTATCAATCCGAGCGAAATTTTCAATTTTCAAGAAATATAAGCTATTACGCAACAGGCACATTTCGAGGCGTTGGAGTAAGAGATACCGCACAAGATATTTTGGCAATGATTCCGTTTAACTTACGCAGAGCAAAGAATAAACTTAATTTACTGTTTACACAACAATATCGGGATGGACATTGCAATCATTATTGTTTCCCGTTAGAGGGCTGGGAACCAGTTAAAAGAATACACAGCGATAATCATTTATGGCTTGTAATGACGTGCTATCATATCATTATGGAAGAGGGAACACTAGATTATCTTGATGAAGTAATAGATTTTTATGACGGCGGCAGTGCTACCGTATGGGAACATATTAAAAAATCTATTGACTTTTGTATGAATAATCTCGGTGAAAACGGTTTCCCGCTTATGCTTGCATCTGATTGGAACGATATGCTTTATAAAGTATGCCGTGAGGGAAAAGGCGAAAGTATATGGACAGGTATGCAGTTCGGTACTGTTCTTAGAATGATTGCGGAATTAGCTGAACTTAAAGGTGAAGATAAGCAGAAGTATCTTGATATATATGAATCACAAAAGAAACTTGTAAATGAGAAAGCATGGGACGGAAAATGGTATATTCGTTGTATCACAGATGACGGACGGTATATCGGAAGTGAAAAAGAGCCACAGGCAAAAATATGGCTTAATTCACAAAGCTGGTCTGTTATAAGCGGTATGGGTGAAAACGGACAAACCGCAATGGACAGTGTAAATGAATATCTTGATACGGATTTAGGTATTAAAAAAATTCATCCGTCAATGAAGGACTATCCGTCAAAAGAAGACCCATTAACTTATTACAATAAAGGTTGCGGCGAAAACGGAAGTGTATTCTGTCACGCAAATACATGGGCAATCATAGCGGAATGTATGTTAAAAAGACCTGAAAGAGCTTATAAATATTATCATCAGTTATTGCCTATGGTGGCACAGAAAAAAGCCGGAGAGTGGCGATATAAGGCAGAGCCTTACGTTTATGCGTCTAATATTTTCGGACCTGAAAGTGATAAATTCGGTTTGGCAAATGTATCATGGCTTACGGGAACTGCGGCATGGATGTATATTGCGGTTACACAATATATGCTTGGAATAAGGGCAAAGTGGGACGGACTTGAAATTGACCCATGTCTGCCGAAAGAACTTCTTCCGGCGAAAGTCACAAGAGTTTTCAGAGGAAAAAAATATAATATTACAATAACAAAGAACGAAAAAATCTTTATCAAAGACGATGATAAAAACGTGAACGTAGTTATTTGACACACAAAACAGGAGGACGCTATGAATTTTGAATATATGAAAAACTTTATGGATAGTCTGACGGAATGGATTGTTCCGGGTAACAGTGTCGTTATTTATAAAGACGGGAAGAAAGTATTTGAATACAGTTCGGGATATTCTGACCTTGAGAAAAAAATAAAAAAGACAGGTGAGGAGCAGTTATATATTTATTCGTGCTCAAAGGTGGCAACGGTAACGGCGGCACTTCAGCTGTATGAACAGGGAAAGTTTTTGTTGTCTGATCCGTTATATGAATATCTTCCTGAATTTAAAAAAATGTATGTAAAAGACGGTGACAGAATAAAAGCGGCAGAAAATCCGATAACAATTCGAGATTTGTTTACTATGACGGCTGGTTTGTCATATGCTACAAACACACCTGCATTTGAAAAAGCAAGAAAGCTAACCGACGGTAAAATGGATACAAGAACAGTCATCAAATGTCTTGCGGAAGAACCGCTTTTATTTGAACCGGGTGCAAGATGGAATTACAGCCTTTGTCACGATGTTTTAGCGGTATTGGCAGAAGTAGTTTCGGGAATGAGATTTTCGGAATATATGAAAAAATATATATTTGAGCCGTTGGATATGAATAATTCATATTACCATACACCGAACGATGTTATAATATCTCCGCAATATATATACGAAATACAAGATACGAAGAACATTGTAGAACTTCAGCAAAAAGAACATACAATCGGAGTTGTCAAAAGAGCATACGGCAATGAACTTGTATTCGGTGAGAATTATGACAGCGGAGGTGCAGGAATAATAACGACTGTCGATGATTATGCCAAGTTTGCGGCGGCTTTGGCAAATAGCGGAACAGGACTTAATAATAATCGTATACTTAGCAGTGCCACAGTAAAACTGATGAAAACAAATCAATTAAATGAGGCACAGCGTAAAACTATGAATTGGCGACGTCTTAGAGGTTACGGTTACGGATTAGGTGTAAGAACGCTTATAGATAAAGCAGAAAGCGGTTCAAACAGTTCAATCGGTGAAATCGGTTGGGGAGGTGCGGCAGGTGCAACAATAATTGCCGATACAGAAGAAAAAGTTGCACTTTTCTATGCGCACCATATGTTAAACCCACAAGAAGAATATTATCAGCCAAGGCTGAGAAATGTATTATATTCATGCTTATAATTAATTAAAAACAGAAAGGAAGTAATAAAAATGAAACCAAGAATAGGAATAAGACCGACAATAGACGGTCGTTGGGGCGGCGTAAGAGAAAGCCTTGAAGAAAAAACAATGGCTATGGCAAATGCCGCAAAGGAACTTATTGAAAGTAATGTGCATTATCAAGACGGAACACCTGTTGAATGTGTAATTTCACCTTGTACAATAGGTTCAGGCGCTGAGGCGGCTAAATGCAACGATTATTTTTCAACACAAAATGTATGTGCAACATTGGCTGTAACACCATGCTGGTGCTATGGTTCAGAAACAATGGACCTAAACTCGGATACAGTAAAAGCTGTATGGGGCTTTAACGGAACGGAACGTCCCGGTGCGGTTTATCTTGCCGCAGTAATGGCTGCATTTGCACAACGCGGACTTCCTGCATTTTCGATGTACGGACACGATGTGCAGGACATTGATGATAACACAGTTCCTGAAGATGTTGCCGAAAAAATGATTCGTTGGGCGAAAGGTGCTGTTGCGGTCGGTCAAATGAAGAACAAAGCATATGTGAACCTTGGCAGTGTCGCAATGGGTATTGCAGGTTCATATTGTGATATGTCATTTATGCAAAAGTATCTTGGTATACGAGCTGAATTTGTTGATTTGACAGAAATTTTGAGAAGAATTACTCTTGGTATATATGATAAAGATGAGTATGAAAAAGCATATAAATGGATAAAAGAAAACTGCAAAGAAGGCTTTGATAAAAATGCAGGTAAAAACTTGCCTGACATTATTACAAAATCGAAAGTCGTTTCGGCAGATAAGGATTGGGAATTTATCACTAAGTTTACGTTAATCGTAAATGATATTCTTTACGGAAATCCAAAACTTGCCGAACTTGGTTGGCATGAAGAGGCACTTGGAAAGAATGCAATAGTAGGCGGTTTCCAAGGTCAAAGACACTGGACAGATTGGCTGCCTAACGCTGATTTTACAGAGGCAATTATGGCATCGTCATTCAACTGGAACGGCAAGAAAATGCCTACTCCGCTTGCAACCGAAAATGATACATTAAACGGTATTTCGATGCTTTTGGCAACACTTGTTACAGGTAAAGCACCTGCATTCCACGATGTTCGTACATATTGGTCACCCGACGCCGTAAAACGTGTAACAGGTAAAGAACTTACAGGTAAAGCCGCTAACGGCATTATTCACCTCATTAATTCCGGTGCAACGGCACTTGATTGTACAGGTGCGGCAAAAGACGAGAACGGCAACGGTACACAAAAAGAATGGTGGAATATGACTGATGAAGATATTCAAAATTGTATTGATGCAACAGATTGGTGCAGAGCAGATTATGAATATTTCAGAGGCGGCGGTTTTTCAAGCCACTTCAGAACAAAAGCAGAAATGCCTGTAACAATGCTTAGAGTGAATATCGTTGAAGGTATTGGACCTGTTATTCAGATAGCAGAAGGATATACTTGCAATCTTGATGATGATATTCATGATAAACTTGATAAACGTACAGACCCTACATGGCCGACAACATGGTTTGCTCCGATTCTTACAGGTAAGGGTGCATTTACTGATGTATACAGTGTAATGGCTAATTGGGGTGCTAATCACGGTGTGACAATCGGCGGACACGTTGGTGCTGATTTGATAACACTTTGCTCAATGCTGAGAATTCCTGTAACAATGCATAATGTAGCTGATGAAAAGGTATATCGTCCGCACGTATGGTCGTCTTTTGGTACAGAAGATTCTCAAGCGGCAGATTATGCGGCTTGCAAAAACTACGGACCTATATATAAATAATTTTTATAATGTGATATGCGGCATTATGCCGCGTATCACATATATTAAACCAAAGGATGAAATGATTATGTATTGTGATAAGCCTATTATAATATTGCCTGAAAAAATTTCTGTTTTAAGAGATGTCAAAAATCAAAGTATATATACAGACTTTGAACAGTATTCGATATATTATAAAAATATTATTTATCCATACTCTGAAGAATATGATGTTCAGATAGAGTGTGAATTTGGCAAAAATCTTGGTAATTGTTGGCGGTTGGAAGAGTTTAATGACATAGCCGATACTTTTTTGCTTACGTTGAAAATTTATGGATATTACGGCAAATTGCTCACTGAAAAGAGTTGCCGCGTTCAAATATTTGAGAAAAAAGAATATCCGACCGTTAATTTGCTTTGTATCGGTGACAGTATGACTATGGCTGAAACTTATATTGCTCATACGGTAAATAAACTAAAAAATATTAATACAATAGGTTTAAGAAATATCAGTCATAATGTAAATCACGAAGGAAGAGGCGGTTGGACTTGCAGTGCGTATTTTGAAAAATATACAGATGACGGTTGGGGAATTTCTCCGTTCTTATTTCCTGAAGGATTTGACGGTAAAGAATATTACGGTGATAAAAAATTTTATGAATATATGCTCAATTCAAATACAGATTACAGTCATATAGGAACATCTGTAACGCCAATACAAGACGGAATGGTTATTTGCGATAATGATAAACTGTATCGTTATAGTAAAGGAATATATGATGTTGTTTGTGAAAATCCGGTGTTCAAATTTGATTTTTCAAAATATATGGAGCGTTATTCAATGCCGACTCCTGATATTGTTTCAATTTTATTCGGTGCAAATGAATTTCAAATATGCAGTTATTCTGAATTTGACAATGAATTAAATAAATTTATATGCAATCTTAATAATATGATAGAGGCGATACATAAATATAATCATAACATAAAAATTGTCATAAATCTCCCTATATGTGGTGGCGATCAATATTCATGGGGCACACAACTTGGTTGTAAAAGCAGTGCAAAACAATATGAATATTGTATAAAAATGGCTTGCAGTGCAATTACAGACTTGTTTGACAGACGCAGAAACGAGAATATTTTTGTATGTCCTATGCTTGCTGTATGTGATACAGTGAATGGATTTCAGAGTGATTACATAAAAAGTAATATATATTCAGAACATTTTGAACGACATATAACTAATTGGGTACATCCATCTGAAATAGGATATAAGCAGATGGGAGATGCTTTAGCCGGTGTTATTGCCGATATATGTGATAATTGATGGAGTTGATTGTTGATTTCAGAATATACGGTCTACTTGTTACCCCTAATAAGATTTCTTCTCTCCCTCTTATTTTTCTTGCCGTGTATTCTGTAATGAACATTCAAAATAATATAGAGTAGTATTTTTGCTAAATCTATATTTTTCACATATTTGTCTAACCGGACAGCCGTTATGCTTTAATTCAATAATTTCTTTGTTACATTCTTGTATATGACGATAACTTCTTGACATAAAAGAGCCTCCTATGGTTTGAACCGACCCCCAAAAGTTAGACCAAAAATCTAACTATTGGGAGGTCGGTTTT
>OGCN01000362.1_pt1 | contig 80057 bp, 63 predicted proteins | sample 1570181 | NCBI WGS metagenome assembly OGCN01 (sample SAMEA4370584, study PRJEB24528) | human gut metagenome | reverse complement strand
AGCAAGGATGCAATAAGTTAGATCTGCCCATGGATAGTTCATGAAACAACCCTGTAAATAGCAAGAGCCTCTTGACAATTCAAAAAAATTTGCTATAATAGTTCACGTTGAAAAAATAATAATTTTAGTACAAATGGTAGTGAAATAACGGCGGGTGCTGTTCAAGCGAAAGTTTGGAACAGCACTCGTTTTTTGTCGAGAAAGTTTCATGGCAGGGATATCTGCATGAAAGAGCATCTGCAAAATGTCTGAAATGATACCGCGAAATAAGCTGTCTGGATTAGGAGGAGAAAAATGCCACAGAATAAGAGAGAGAGTTTAATTTTTATGATCATGATGTGTTTCACAATGGTTTTTGTAATGAGTATTTATAATGTTTCGCTTCATATGGGAGGTCTGTCTATGAAGTCAGTGCAGCAGGCATGGCTGGGATTTCCGATTGCATATATTTTTGCAATGTGCTGCGACTGGTTTGTAGTATCGAAAGCTGCAAAAGGTTTCGCATTCCGTTTTCTTGTGAAACCGGGTGATAATGGATTGAAGATTGCAATTAGTGTATCTTGTTGTATGGTTATCCCGATGGTAATTATCATGTCATTATATGGAGCATTTGAAGTTGCTATAAGTCAGGGACTATGGAGTCAGATTGGAATTATCTGGCTTACCAATATTCCGAAGAACTTTATAGTTGCACTGCCATTGCAGTTGTTGGTTGCAGGACCACTGGTAAGAAAAGTGTTTCGCACACTGTTCCCGGAAGGAAAAGTATTAGCTTAATAGAATAAAAAAGGAAAATGACCTCCGATAACTACATTTAGAGTGAAGAGTGTAGTTATTGGAGGTTTTATATTTTCAATGATACAACAAAAGGTTCTGTTAGAGGAAACACATCTAATAATATGTCGGATTCTCAAAAAGAAACAACATGGACTTCTGATTTGGGGTTCGCTACAATTATTTTAGAAACAAATAATCGTATGACACGAAAAGGAAGTATAACAATATGAAAACAACAGAAATCAATATTCGAGACCCATATATTCTTGTACATGGAAGTAAATATTATTTATATGGAACAAGAAGTGCAACCTGCTGGGGACCGGCAGATGGGTTTGATTGTTACGTGAGTGAAGATAAGGAAAATTGGGACGGTCCGATTGAGATTTTCCACAGACCGGAAGGCTTTTTTGCAGATCAGAACTACTGGGCACCGGAATGTATTTATTATGAAGAGGCATTTTATCTGATTACAACGCTTGGGGGTTCGGACAGAAAAAAAGGAATTTATGTATTACGTTCAGAACATCCGACAGGACCTTTTGAAGTGTACAGTGAACGGATTACACCAGAGGATTGGGCATGTATTGATGGAACAGTATACATTGAACAGGGAGTACCATATTTGATTTTCTCACATTCTTTTGAAGATACGCCGGATGGAGATATGTGTCTGTTGAAAATGTCATCGGATTTAAAACAGGCAGAGGGAGAGCCAGTGACATTATTCTCTGCGGCAGAGGCAGTCTGGGCGAAGCCGGTTCCATTTGCAAAAGCAGAGTTTGGAATGGACGGAGACGTATACTTTACGGATGGGCCATGTGTGATGAAGATGGAAGATGAGAAGCTATATATGACATGGTCGAGCTGGAGCACTTGTGGATATGCGGTAGGAGTAGCAGTATCAGATAGCGGTAAGGTGGAAGGACCATGGAGACAATTGGAAGAGCCACTGTTCCCGGAGAATGGTGGTCATGGCATGTTGTATAAAGATGATGACAGTATGAAATTTACGTTGCATTATCCGAATGATAAATATAAAGAGCGGCCAATTTTCAGAACGGTTGTTTTAAAAGATGGAAAATTAATGTTGGAGGAAAGATAGATGATAGAGCAGAAATGGAATGATAATTGGAAATTTTGGGTAGATAAAGATTCATTTGCATTGGTTTGGGACATCCCGGAAATTGCAAGAGATATCACTCTTCCTCATGATGCAATGATTGAAAAACCGGCACATGCGGATAGTTTAAACGGAGGGAATACTGGTTTTAGAGATGGAGATATTTACACTTATGTGAAAATGCTTCATGCACCGGAAGAATATAAAGAAAAAACAGTGACATTAAAGTTTGAGGGAGTGTACATGAACGCATTTGTATATGTGAATGGACAGCTTGCGGCTAAGAGTCCGTTCGGTTATACAACATTTTATGCACCGCTCAATGACTTTTTAAAATACGGAGAAGACAATGAAATCCGTGTGCAGGTGCGTGCCGGAGCGATGACAAACAGCCGTTGGTATTCAGGTGCTGGAATTTATCGAGATGTGTATCTTCTGGAATCTGGTCTTACGCATATTGTGCCTGAAGGTGTTCAGGTTAAGACAGAAAATGCGGATGACGCATATGCGACATTGAGAGTGGCAACAGAACTGGAAAATAAAACAGCGGTGCCACAGGACTTGGTTATAGAGACAGTAATTAAAGACGATGAGGAAAATGTAGTTGCGAAAGAGTGTACATCAGCAACAATATTTGCCGGAGAAAACAGAACACTGAAACAGAGAATTCTTGTAGAAAATCCAAAGCTTTGGAGTGCAGAGAATCCAAAACTTTACACTTTTGAGACAAAAGTATATGAGAATACAGAAGCAAAAGAGCTGTTAGATGAGGCTGCTGATACTTTTGGTATCCGTACACTTGCGGTTGATGCAAAACGTGGATTCCGTGTTAATGGCAAAAGTGTAAATTTACGTGGCGGCTGTATTCATCATGACAGTGGACTTCTCGGCGCAGCTACTTATGAAGATGCTCAGTATCGTCAGATTCTGAAAATGAAAGAGGCTGGATTTAATGCAATCCGTATGTCTCATCACCCGATGGCACCGGCTATGCTTCGTGCGTGTGACGAGATTGGTATGTATGTTATGGATGAAACATTTGATATGTGGAATCGTCTCAAATCCAACTACGATTATGGATTGTATTTCCAGGAATGGTGGGAGAAAGACGTGACTGCCATGGTGAGAAAAGACTACAATCATCCATCGGTTGTGTTATATTCTGTAGGAAATGAGATTCCGGAGATTGGGACAGATAAAGGGGCACAGACTTGTCAGGAATTAAGCGATAAGATTCGTTCTTTGGATGATACAAGATATACGCTGGCATCTATCAATGGTGTATTTGCGGCAGGAGATAAAGTAGATCAGATTGTGGCAGATGTTGTCGCGGGCTTGAGTGCAGAGGGTAAAATAGATGGAAATGTTAACGACTTTATGTCTTTGATGGATGGGCATATGGACGAAATTGTTGTACATAAAACTATTAGTGAACGTCTAGAAAAGGCCTGTGCAGGTGTGGATATTGCGGGCTATAATTATATGACAGCACGTTATGAGCAAGATGGAAAAGCATATCCAAATCGTGTCATTGTAGGAAGTGAGACCTATCCACCGGAGATTGCAAGAAACTGGGAGCTGGTAGAACGTTTGCCACATGTAATCGGTGATTTCACTTGGACAGGATGGGACTATATAGGAGAGGCCGGTGTAGGAATCCCTGCATATAAATGGGGCGAAGGTGGATTTGGAGCCGCATTTCCTGCACAGTTAGCATATCCGGGAGATTTTGATATTACAGGTTTCCGACGTCCTGCGTCTTATTATAGAGAAGCGGTATTCGGATTGTGCAAAAAACCATATATTGCAGTGCAGAATCCGACACATTACGGAGAATTTTTGATTAAGACGCCTTGGGTTATTAGTGATGCTGCTGCAAGCTGGAATTGGGATGGTATGGAAGGAAAGCCTGCTATCGTAGAAGTATATGCACAGGGTGATGAAGTAGAACTGTTATTAAATGAAACTTCTCTTGGCAAAAAAGCAGCTGGAAAAGAGGCCAGATTCCGTACATTATTTGAGACAACATATGAACCTGGAATATTGACAGCAATTTCTTATGAAAACGGGCATGAAATCGGAAGAAATGAGCTCGCAACAGCAGGGTGTGAAAGAACACTTTGTGTAGAGAAAGAAGAGTATGTTGGATTAAAGAATGCAAAGCAGGAACTTGTTTATGTTCAAGTTGAAATGCGTGATCAGAATAGTGTATTGGTGGCAGATGACAATCAGAAAATCACACTGTCTGTTGACGGAGAAGTGGAAGTGCTTGGATTTGGAAGCGGGAATCCTAAACCAAATTATAACTTCAATGAAGGCGTGACAGAGCTGTTTGGAGGACGCGCACAGATTATTGTGAAAAAACCGGAAGGTAAAGTGACATTAACTGTTACAGCAGAAAATGGAATCGAAGGTAAAGTAGAGTTATAAGCCAGCGGGGATTGGGAGCATTTGGGGACGGGGTTTAGTGGCTTTTTTGCGAGCAAAAAAGCCACTAAACCCCGTCCCCAAATGCTCCACCAACCCCGTCCCCAATGTCGCAATTTCCACTTTCAAATGTCCTCTGGTGCGCTGTTTACCAGAAATAATATTTGCTATGCTAAGCACAGATACAACAAAATCATACGGACGTGAGATGAAACATTTCTTAAAAAAGAAAGAATGTCGGATATATATGAAAATATGTCGGAAATAAAAAGCGAATAATAAAAAATGTCGTATTTGAATTAATTTATTACATATGAATATGTGTCGGATTGTACTACAATAAAGACATCTTAAGAGAGAGAAAGAAATCTCAACGTAAGTAAAATAAAAGAAAAAGGAGTGTAGTAAAATGGCTAATGAAAAAACAGCAAAAACAGTCGTAAAAGACGAAGTCGGCACAGCGTTTAAATGGTTCCATGCAACATCGGCAAACGGGGGAGCTATGTTGATGGCAGCTGTAATTGCCAGTTATTTCTCTGTGTATATGACAGATACATTGAAAATTCCGGCAGCAGCAGCGTCTGCTATTATGTTTGTAGCAACTTTATGGGATGCAATCAATGACCCAATGATGGGAGTTATTGCAGATAGAACAAAATCAAGATGGGGACGTTATCGCCCATATTTCATTTTTGCTCCAATCTTGTTGACATTCTTCGCAACAATGATTTGGATTGATTGGGGATTTGCATCAACAAGTACAAAAGTTGCATATGTATTAATTATGTATATCGGTTATGGAATGACAGTAACAATGTATACAATGCCACATATGGCAATCCTTCCTGCAGCAGTTCGAAGCAATGAACAGAGAAATATGATCATTTCTTTAGGTGCAGGTGTATGTGCAACAGTATTTACAATTGGTAATATATTTACAGCAAATATTACAGGATTCTTCAATAATATCGGATTCAAAAATGGATATGTTCCATTTATGTTAATTTGTGGCGTGTTTGCATTTATCTCATTCTGGGGATTATTTGCAACATCAAAAGGAAAAGAAAAATATTTAGTAGAGCCAGAAAAAGGACATCCGTTAAAAGAAATCGGACGTGTGTTGAAATACAAAGAAGTATGGCCAAACTTAATTGCATGGATTATGGCATCTATGGGATATGGAATGATGTTCTCAACATCGGTATATTACATAATGTATTACTGGGCAAGACCGGATCTTATCCCTATATACATGGGAGTTATCTCTATCGGAGCTTTAATCTCAATGGTTGTATTAATGCCAATCTTCTTGAAAGTATTTAAGACAGGACAGAAAGCGTTATTTGTATCACAGGCATTATCAATTGTATTGTATGTGATCTTATTCTTCGCAGGAAAAACAAACTTTGTATTCTTGTGCGTACTGACATTCATTTCAGCTTGTACAGCATCTATGCAGAATGCATTGGTTAATGTATTAGTAAATGATACAATCGATTTTATTATGTTGAAAGAAGGAAAATCTTCTAACGGAGTTATCTCTTCAATCAAAGGATTTGCACAGAAATGTGGTAACACAATCGTAAGTTCTGGTATACTCGCAGTACTTTCTATTTCAGGATATATTGCAGGAGCAATTGGACAGCAGCCAGAATCAGCAATGTTTGCGTTGAATTTCTTAAAATTCGGTGCACCATCATTAACAGGTATTATTTTGATTATCTGTGTTGTTAAGAGTCCAATGAACAAATATGCAGAAGATATTGCAGTTATGAAAGTGAAAATGGGTGAGAAGTAGACCAAACAGGGACGGAGAAAAGTGGCTGAGAGCCACTTTTCTCCGTCCTAATTAACATTATAGGAAAAGGAGACGTATAGTATGAAAACATTCGGATTGAATCCATATTTACCATATTGGGAAAATGTACCTGACGGGGAGCCACATGTATTTGGAGACCGCGTATATGTATTCGGAAGTCATGACAAACAAGATGGAGATTCATTTTGTGAAGAAGACTATGTGGGCTGGAGTGCACCGATAAATGATTTGGGAAACTGGAGATGCGAAGGCGTTATATACAAGAAAGAGCAAGATCCGATAAATGGGGCATCTTATGATAAAGAGATTCCTGCATATGATGATGCAATGGATGCAGAAGGAATGCTGCATAATTTGTATGCGCCAGATGTAGCACAGGGACCGGATGGAAGATATTATTTATATTATGCTCTGGATTTTGTAAATGTGATTTCGGTTGCAGTGTGTGATACTCCGGCTGGACAATATGAATTTTTAGGATATGTGACAAGAGCAGACGGAAGTGTTCCAAATATCGGACGCTGGTTTGATCCGGCGATTTTATCGGAAGAAAGCGGCAATTACCTGTATTATGGATTTTCACCATCTTTTCGATTTCCAGGAATGGAAACGTTGGAAATTCCGGGAGCAATGATGGTGAAACTGGCGGATGATATGCATACAATTATCAGTGAACCGGTTTGCGTTGCTAATGGATATGATACAGCGAAGGGAACAGACTATGAGGAACACCCTTTCTTTGAGGCATCCAGTATTCGTAAATTTGGTGAATGGTATTATTTTGTATATTCGAGTCAGCAAATGCATGAGCTGTGTTATGGAATGTCAAAAACTCCGGAGGGGCCGTTTGAATATAAGGGCGTAATTGTATCAAACGGAGATATCGGATATCAGGGAAATGAGCTGGCTACAAACTATTATGGAAACAATCATGGTGGATTGGTTGAAATAAATGGAAAACATTATATTTTTTGGCACAGACATACACATGGAAGAGCATTTTCAAGACAAGGCTGTGCGGATAAAGTGGAGATTTTGGCAGATGGAACAATCTCGCAGGTAGAGATGACAAGCTGCGGATTGAACGATGGAGCATTGCCTGCAAGAGGAAAATACGAATCTTATATTGCATGCCATTTGACAGAGGCGGAACGAGAAAAGGTGGGACTTGTAGTTGGAATGACAGGAGGACCTGGAGATTCAAGACCAGAACTTCCAAAGTCTATGCCATATATTACAGAAGAACGGGATGAAGACTATGAGCATGGATGCAAGCCATATATTCGTAATATGCGAACAGGTGCGGTAGCAGGATTCAAGTATTTTGAATTTGATGGAACGGAAAGAAAAATCGCACTGGAACTTCGTGGAGTCGGTAAAGTAGAAGTATCGCTTGACGCGCCGGATGGAAAAATTGTTGCAGAAGCAGAGAATACAAGTGAAATGTGGAATACTGTTTCAGTAGAATTGAAAAAGATAAAGGGAATGCATGCGTTGTATGTGAAATGTGTGGATGGCAAGCTGGATTTTGCAAGTGTTGAGATGAAGTAGTAGAACCATTTGGGGACGGAGTTTAGTGGCTTTTTTGCTATGCAAAAAAGCCACTAAACTCCGTCCCTAAATGGTCTGATAAGTGAAAAAGTGTCGGATAGAGAGAAAAATATTACATAGAAAAAAGAGGACAATTTAATTAAAATCATAATATAAGGATTTAGATACTAGGAAGATGTCAAAGGAGGAAGTCAGACATGAGTGATTCATATTACAAAATAGAAGAAATGAATGGATACTATCGAATCGGCAGTCCAGAAGCAGTATTTTGTTATGTTATAGTGGGCAAAGAAAAGGCAATGCTGATTGATACAGGATATGGATATGGTGATCTAAAGCAGGCGGTAAGATCCATTACAGATAAGCCATTATATATTGTTAATACGCATGGACATGTAGACCATACTTCGGGTAATGCGCAGTTTGAGGAAAACGTGTATATTCATAAAAATGACATAGAACTTTGCAAAGAGCATACAGGGAAACAAATGAGAGAACAATCTGTAGAGCGGGCAATACACAGTATAAATTATGAAACGCAGGAAGAATATAATGCATTACCACAGGATTTTGACAGAGAGGCATATATTCATCGTGGAACAGGCAATCTGGTGGAAACAGAGAATGGTCAGATCTTTGATCTCGGTGGAGCAACACTGGAGATTGTTGAGACACCGGGACATACAAAAGGTGGAATTTCTATTTGGTATAAAGAAAAAGGAATCGTATTCGTTGGAGATACTACGGGACCTTTTGTCTGGCTGTTTGCACCGGAGACAACGACCCGGGAAGTCTATATTGATACTCTGAATCGCCTGATACAGTTACCGGCTGATTCCTATCTTGGAGGTCATAACAGGAAGGTTATGACAAAGGATGATCTCAAGTTATATCTGCGGGCAGCAAAAGAAGCAGATTTTGAAAAAGGACAGAAATTTGAATCTTTTGCAACCGGAGAAGAAGAAGTGCGCGTCTGTGCACTGGATGGAAAAACAGTGGATCAGATGTTTGAGCCAGGATTTGCAGCGCTGGTAATCACAAAAGAAAAATCTTTTGGTTGGAGTCAATTACAATAAAAAGACAAAAGTGCATGAGTGCAGGATTGAAGAATATGCAAAGTAAATAGTACAAAACGAAAAGCATATAAGAAAGGAAAGATGCAACGCTGAAAATTGAAACATTAAAATTATGGGAAAACAGAGACGATGTTGAACTTACAACACTTCTTACAATGCCAGATCCGTTTATTCCAAATCCAATCTTAAAACCGGCGATTATTGTATGCCCTGGTGGCGCATACCAGACGTGTCCAAGACATGGAAATGAGGGAGACCCGGTAGCGATGACATTTGCAGTAGATGGTTATCAGGCATTTGTGCTGGAATATAGCGTTGCAACAAAGACATCTCAGCAAAACATGATGTTTCCGGCACAGATTCTGGATCTTGGAAAGGCCATGCTCACAAAGAACCATTTGGGGACGGAGTTTAGTGGCTTTTTTGCGTAGCAAAAAGCCACTAAACTCCGTCCCCGAATGGTCCTATTTTATCGCAAATGGCACAAATGCGGGTTCTTCATCTTTATGTTGTTTCCGATACTCCTGTGGTGACATTTTATAAGCAGAGCGGAAAACTCTGGAAAAATGGTCTGCGGAATTGTAGCCGATCCGTTCTGCGATTTCTCCGACTTTTAAGCTAGTATTTAGAAGATAATCAATAGCATCGGATAAACGAAGTCGCTTGATCAATTCAGTGAAAGTAAGTCCGGTATTCTGCTTGATCAGTGTACACAGATGAGGTTCGCTGTAATGGAACAAATCCGCCAGGGATGACAGTGTCAAAGTTTGGTAGTTATGCTGGATATACTGCAGTACAAGAGAAAAGTCAGCCCCCATCTCATAGTTGTAGAATTGAATTGTCTGACTGTAACTGCGTAGCAGTGCAGAAAACATCAGATTCACATAACTGATACAGCAGGCATTACTGTACATGTCTTTCTTGCTGCTTTCAATCATCATATTACGAATATATTTTTTGATGACGGAATTATTATTGGTAAAGAACATTAGGTAATTCGAGTGATTATCCCCTTGTAAAATGGTTCGGAAGAAGTAGGATAACAAATCTTTTCGGGTCATAAGTGAAAAGAATGTCGTATCAAAGGTACTCTTTCGAATACAAATGGTAAATACGGTTGAGTCATCTTCAATAAGAAAATCATGTTTTGAGTTTGGAGCAATAATACAAAGCTCACCCTCTCTCATAATATGTTCTTCTTGTTCAAAGATGAATTTACCCTGTCCATTGGCAACAAAATTAATTTCAAAATAAGTATGTCGATGGAGATTTGGACGAGTATAACGAGGATGTCGGATAACAAAAACATCTCTTGCATTCGGAATCAAATCTGCTTCTTCAACAGTTGGAGCCAGTGGGGCACCATCGTATAATGTGAGTGTTAAAGGCAGAGAATCTACGACTTTATCAAATTCGGAATCAGTCAGATTATCGTAATCGCCACTTAAATCTGGAGCAGAAATGGAGTCGTAAAGCAATCCCTTGTTGTATAAATATTCGGTCATTTCTGGGAATTGTAAATGATTTCCAGTTCTATAATAATATGCTTTCATGTGAGATTGAAATTCACCATAGGTCATATAGTAAGCCATCAAAACACCTCCAAGATAATAGTAAGTAATGAGTTATGATATGGATAAAAATATCCGGATGCGATGTTTATATTGTAGCAGAGAGTGTGGATTCTGACAAGAAAAGAATCTGAAAAAAAGTCGGGTAGAGCCGAAAGGGGACGGAGATTAATGGCTTTTTTGCGAGCAAAAAAGCCATTAATCTCCGTCCCTATCTGGTCCCTTCTGGTTGGGGTTATAAATTTCTGAGCTGTTCTCTATAAGTAATAATACTTCCGTTTTTGCCACGCACACGACAAAGTTTTGATGCTTGAGGATCCATTTCGATATAGCGGTGATTCAGTTTCTCGTCTGGTTCTACTTCTTTGTTATAAATAGCGTGAATCAAATCAATATAATCGTTCAGATAACTTTTGGCAATTGGAGTGCCGTTATGGTTTGGAAGAAGATAATCGAATTCATTGGAAAGAGACAGGATTCGTTCTGTGTTTTCCAAAAAGTTATCAAGTATAGTTTTTAAATCATAATTAATATCTGGGTTGTGAGAGTTGTCAAATAGAATGACCTGTGCAGCCTCCATATCATCTCCACAGAAGAACATACGATGACTTCTGTCTAAGAAAAATAGGCTGCTGTTGCAGTGAGCTGGTTTAACATCCAGAATCTCGATTGTACGATTACCAAGTTCGATGGTGTCGCCATCGCCAACATAGACTTTTTCATAATCTGGATGTGGAAGTTTAGTAATATCAAATGGGACCATGTCTGAATTTTCTACAGATGCTTTGTCCAGCTCAGCGCCTTTACTCATGTGGACTTGTTCAAATTCTCCGTTACCTGCGGCGTGGTCAGGGTGATAGTGTGTGTTGGCAACAAGAATCGGTTTGTCGGTTAATTTCTCGATATAAGCTCGAAGATTGCCAACACCATATCCAGTGTCAATTAAAAGTGCTTTTTCGTCACCTTCTAATAAATACATGTTTTCAGTTCCGTTCATAAAATTAATGATCCATGTCTGGTTGTCCAGCTTCCAGGACATATAACTTCCAAAGATTTCTTCTAATGATGGTTCCATAAAAATTTCCTCGCTTTTTTATTTTAAATTATAGAAAGAACGAAAAGAAAATGCTATGTAGGATTTTATTGGAAATCCGGCATATTTTTAATTCATAGCTGGGGGGGAGAATATAAAAAATTATAAACATGTTTGCGGGACTTCTGTTCATATGATAAAATAACTGTACGAAACATATGATAGAAAATTTATGTTATGATAAAAAAGGATAGATTATATAATGCTGTTTTGATTGTAAAAAAACAAATTGGGGGGATAGTTATATGAATGAAGATAAAGAACAATTATTTTGGAGGATTTGGAATGAACAAGAAATTGCATCTTCTTACATCGCGGAATATGATTCTATACCGCACTTATATGGAGAATATGTAATGTATCAAGCAGAAGGGCAAATAATTGATTTAATCGCCCAAAATCATAATATTACATGTTCTGAGTTAGCTGAAATAACAAAAAAGACACCAAGTGCATGCTCACAAATTGTTAGAAAATTAAAAGATCGTGGTTTTGTAATACAGACAAGAAATGAAAAAAATAATCGAAAATATAATTTATCATTGAGCAATGTAGGGAAAAAAATTTATGAAGAAAGAAAGCATTTTACCAAGAACTGTCAGCTTATTATGATGAAAATGCTGGATCGATTTACAGAAGAAGAATTAATACATCACATAAAAGTACAACAAGTTATAAATGAAGCTTATGCTGGCGATGTGATTAGAAGTAAAGAACAATTAAAATAAGAAAATAGGATTTCATATTTTTTAGAAGAAAAGAATATGAAATCTTTTTTTGTCTAAAATCACAAATTATATATTAATAATATATAAAAAAGAGCAAGTAAAAATGTATATAATGACAAAATTAAACAAAAAGCTTGAAAATAATAATTAACTCTGTATAATTGTAAGTAACTTAATACTTTAGCACCTTAACAATTGGAAAGAGGGGGTGTACACTTGTTTAAAAATATAGAAAAGAAAATATTTATTCCGACATTTTTAACACTGATTATTTTTATATTATTAATACGGTTTTTCCCGAAAGAAACTAAAAATATAATTTCGTATCTATTTAATGTGTGTACTGAAAAGTTTGGATGGTTATATTTAGTAGTATGCCTGTTAGCATTTGTTTTTATGTTTTGCTTAACATTTAGTAAATATGGAAATGTAAAACTTGGTGATCCAGGTGAAGTACCAAGATATAACAATATGTCATGGATTGCAATGCTATTTACATCAGGTGTTGGAAGTAGCCTTGTTATTTTAGGATTTTTAGAACCAATTTATTATGTCAGTAGTCCACCATTTCAAATAGAACCATTTAGTCAAAAAGCTTTTGAATATGCGCATATGTATGGACAATTTCATTGGGGACCAAGTGCTTGGGCACTTTATAATCCTGCAATTATAGCTATTGCATATATGTTATTCGTAAAAAAAGAAAACAAATTACGATTAAGCACAGCATGTAAATGTGTTCTGGGAAAACGAGTAGATGGTTTAATTGGAAATATCATTGATATATTAGTTGTATTTGGTGTTGTTGGTGGCATTTCAACCTCTTTAGGAATAAGTGCTCCTGTTATAGCAGATATTATAAGGCATGTATTTAAGATTCCTAACCAATATGAATTAATTGTACAGATAACTGTTCTTTTGATTTGGGTTGTATTATTTGGATCAGCTGTTTATTTAGGACTTGATAAAGGAATTCAAAAATTAAGTAATATTAATGTTATATTAGCATTTGGTTTTATGGTCATTTTATTATTAGTTGGACCAACCGTTGATATATTCAAAATGGAAGTTTCATCAATAGGACTTTACCTACAGGATTTTTGGAAAATGAGTACTTATGCCGATCCTTTTGGAGATGGTATATTTACAAAAAATTGGACTGTATTTTATTGGGGATGGTGGCTTGCATTTATGCCTATGATGGGAATGTTCGTAGGAAACATTTCTCGTGGTAGAACGATTCGAAATGTTATGTGGGGACAATTGATATGGGGATCACTTGGTTGTTGTGTTAGTTTTATGATTTTTGGCGGTTACTCTTTATATTTACAATATACAGGAACTGTTGATTTAGCATTCATTTTAGAAACACAAGGACAAAGTGCAGCACTTATGGCAATTTTAGAGACGCTTCCATTGAAAAATGTAATGATGGTTTATTTGTGTATCGTGTGTTTTGTATATTTAGCAACTACTGTTGATTCTTGCGCTTATGTATTAGCTGGAACAACAACCAAAAATTTATCATGTACAGACGAACCAGCAAGATGGAATCGTATTCTTTGGGCTATTCTATTTTGCACATTATCAATTGGCTTAATGATGATAGACGGATTAGAAGCAGTAAAAACTATGTCGATCTTAACCGGATTACCATTAATTGGAGTTTTGATCTTATTAATGGTATCAGTAAGACGCATGTTAATAAATTCAGACAATCATTAAAAAAGATAAGTGATTTCATTGATTGTTGATAGGAGAGGTGATGTAAAAAAGAAAATAGTTGTTTTCATTCATAAATTTTATGAATGAATAGTGTGACAGTATTATCTAAAAGTGAAGAAAGAGAGGAAAAAAAGTGAAGAAAAAAAACGAGAAAAATGTAAAGAAATATTTAGCGTTAATCCTCATGATGTTTGCTATGAGTACAATTTACACATTACCATATTTGCGATATTCATTCTTTACAGCTTTGCAAGATGCAATGGGATTATCAAATGATGCAACCAAATATGGAAACTTAATGTCTGTCTATGGAATTATGAATCTATTAATGTATTTACCGGGTGGAATTATTGCAGACAAATTTGATTCCAAAAAGTTGCTTGTATTCTCAATGGTTGGAACAGGAGCGCTAGGACTTTGGATGGCAACATGGCCTTCCTACAATGGATTATTAATTATCCATTTGTTATTTGGTATTACCACAGTTTTGACATTCTGGTCCTCATCCGTCAAAGTTGTAAATTTATTAGCATCTTCTGGTGAACAAGGAGAAACATTCGGATTCCTGGAAAGCGGACGAAATGTTATTGGTTTAGCTCTTAGTGCTATTACATTAGCATTATTCGCATATTTATCAAAAAAAGTTAATGAAGTAGCAGGAATTACTTTTGTTATTGTACTTTATTCTATTATTATGATTCTTGTAGGTATTGTACTTTATTTTATGCTCCCTAATTTTGCAAAAGACCCAGAAACAACAAATGCAAGTGTCAAAGATAGTTTGATTGCTATGGGGAAATGTTTCAAAATGCCAATTACATGGTGCTTATCAGCATTCATTTTTACATGTAGTATTATGACAGGATCTGGTTCTTATTATGCACCTTATTTACAGGAATTTTGTGGGATGACTGTTGCGGCAGCATCTACATATGCAGTAGTACGAACAACAGTAGCTCCTATTTTGGCCGGTCCTGTTGCTGGTAAAGCTTCTAAGAAATTTGGAAGATCTACACCAGTTATTATGTTTGGATGTATTGGATTGATTATTACAAATATTTTGCTTCGATTAGTACCTGGAAAGACAAATGTACTATTTTTGATAATGGTAATTATGGTTCTAACTGCATTTTCATATTCATGTAATAGATCTGTGTATTGGGCAACAATTGATGAAGTTGGAGCTCCAAAGAATGTAGTTGGAAGTATTACTGGTATTGCATCTATGATAGGATTTTTACCTGATGCATTTCTCGGAACATTATACGGTAGTTGGATCGATAATTTTGGTATGGAAATAGCATACAATAAAATCTTTACTTTCTGCGTTATTGTATCAGTACTTGGGCTTTTTGTAGCACTATGTGGTGATCGTATTATTAAAAAGGCTCAGAAGACTCAAAAGACAATAGAAAAATAATAATAACTCTGAAACAATATTAATATTTAATTTAAAGGAGTAAGATCGATATGAAATATAATTTTGATGAATACAAACTTAGAAACAATATGGAAGCAGCTAAATGGGATTCTATGGGACCTAATGCAAAAGAAGGTATTGTCCCACTATCTGTAGCGGATATGGAATTGTTAAGCCCACCGGAAATTATTAATGAACTTGTAAAAACAGCAGAATTTGGTATGTATGGATACACATGGTGGGGTGAGCGTTATGCTAATGCTGTACAGCATTGGATGAAGACAAGACACGATTGGGATATTCAGAAAGATTGGATTGTTCAGTTAAATGGTGTTGTTCAAGGATTGGCTTGTGCATGTAGAGCTTTTACAGAACCAGGAGATAATATTCTCTTATTAACACCTATTTACTATCCATTTTATACTGTTATTGCAAGAAACAAAAGAACATTAGTTGAAAGTACTGTTCAATTAAAAGATGGACATTATGAAATTGATTTTGAAGATTTTGAAGAAAAAGCAAAAACTGCAAAAATGTTTATGCTTTGTAATCCACATAATCCATTAGGACGTGTTTGGACAGAAGAAGAATTAAGAAAAATTGGTGATATCTGTCGCAAATATAATGTACTTGTTGTTAGTGATGAAATCCATTTTGACTTAATTATGCCAGGTCATAAACATATGGTATACGCAGCATTGGGTGAAGAATATGCTGATAATTGTGTGATTTTAAATGCACCAAGTAAGACATTCTCACTTGCAGCATTATGTTTAGCAAATGCCTTTATTCCAAATAAAGAATTAAGAGAAAAATTTGATTTTGAAGTAAATAATTCTGGTGCATATACATACAGTATTTTTGGAATCCGTGCTTTAGAAGTAGGATATACAGAATGTGCTGATTGGGTAGATCAGTTAAATGAACATTTATATGGAAACTATCAGTATTTTAAAAACTTCATGAAAGAAAAATATCCTGAGGTATGGGTAGCTGATCTCGAAGGAACATATCTTGTATGGTTCGATTGTAAATGTTTTGGATTGGATGGAAAAACACTTGGAGAATACTTACGAAATGAAGCTTCCTTATATTTGGATGATGGATATATTTTCGGGGATATAGGAGATGGATTTGAGCGTATTAATATTGCATGTACAAGACAAGTGCTAGTTGATGCATTGGATCGTTTTGATAAAGCAATGCAGAGGTTAAAAAACAACGCATAAAAAAGATACAAATAAAAAAGAAGCAAGGTGCTGTCAAATGATGATATGCTCCCTTCTAGGCAGACAAGTGAAATAATAAAAACTTGTCACTTAGGAGGGGGCATGCTTTATGTTCAGGGTGCCGTTTGGGGACGGGGTTTAGTGGCTTTTTGCTCGCAAAAAGCCACTAAACCCCGTCCCCAAAGGCTCTCTAAAAATGAAAATAAGTCGGATTAATAAGAAAATTCTACATGGAAGAAATGGTATTATTTAGATAAAATGATAGTGTAAAAACAGTACTGTTCATGGATATAGCAGTACACAAGATTGAAATAATATGAAAAACAAAAAGTATAAAATAAGTAGAATAAAAACGGAGGTTTGAGAGATGCTTGATTACAAAGCAAAGCCATTTCATTTGACAGATGAAGAAGCAAAATGGGTGGAAGATACATATGAGGGAATGAGTCTGGAAGAAAAAATTGGACAATTATTTTGTCCGATTGTATTTACAAAAGATGAAAATGAGTTAAGAGAATTGGTTCAGACAAAACATATCGGTGGGATGTTATATCGAGAAGGTCCAGGAGAAGAACTTCGTCAGGCTCATAAGGTATTGCAAGATGCAGCGAAAATACCACTTCTTACAGCTTCTAATCTGGAATACGGCGGAAATGGTTCTGCTATAGAGGGAACTTATTTTGGTCGAGAAATGTTAGTAGCCGCAACGCAGGATACGGAAAAAGCTTATCAGCTCGGTAAAGTAAGCTGCAGCGAGGGTGCTGCGGTTGGTGTAAACTGGTCTTTCGCACCGGTAGTGGATCTGGATCAGAATTACCACAATCCGATTACAAATGTACGTACATTTGGGGATAATCTGCAGACAGTCATTAATATGGGTAAAGCCTATATTAAAGCTGCACAGGAAGAAGGCGTTGCCACATCGGTAAAGCATTTCCCAGGAGATGGAGTGGATGAACGTGACCAGCATCTTGTAACCAGTGTGAACTCATTGAGTTGCGAAGAATGGGACAAAACCTATGGTAAGATTTATGAGGAAATGATTGAGGCCGGAACTTTGACAGTGATGGCGGCACATATTGCGATGCCTGCATATGAAGAATATTTTGATAAGAAACCATGTGAAAAAATTATTCCTGCGACATTGTCTAAGAATCTAATGCAGCATTTGCTTCGTGAAAAGTTAGGTTTCAATGGACTAATTACAACAGATGCAACGCCAATGGTTGGATTCTGTGCTGCTGAAGAAAGAGCAAAGGCTGTTCCACTTTGTATTGAAAATGGATGCGATGTGATTCTTTTCAACCGCAACATGGACGAAGATATGCAGTATATGTTTGACGGCTATAAAAATGGACTTCTTTCGGAAGAGCGATTGGAAGAAGCAGTAAAACGTATTCTTGCTACTAAAGCAGCAATGAAGCTGCCACAGAAAAAAGCCGAAGGAACTTTAGTTCCGGGACCGGAAGCTTTGGATATTTTAAAATGTGAGAAGCATGATACATGGGCAAAAGAATGTGCAGATGAAGGTGTAACACTGGTAAAAGATACACAGAATCTGCTTCCGTTAAATTCGAAAAAACAGAAACGTGTATTACTGGAAATCATGGGAGATTTTCCGTCAAATGAACGTGTGACAGCATATTTCAAAGGAAAATTGGAGAGCGAGGGATTCGAAGTTACTGTATATGAAAAAGAAGGATTTGAAGTTATGGAAGATACAGTAGAAAGCTTTAAAAACCGTTATGATCTGGTTTTATATCTGGCAAATATTGAGACTGCTTCGAACAAAACCGTATCTCGTTTGAACTGGCATACAATGTTTGGGCTTGGAAATAACATGCCATGGATGGTGTACGAACTTCCGGTTGTATTTATCAGTATTGGAAATCCATACCATTTGCTGGACGCACCAATGGTAAAAACATACATCAACGGATATTGCAATTCAGAATACGTAATGGATGCTGTTGTAGAAAAAATGATGGGACGAAGTGAGTTTAAAGGAGCATCCCCGATTGATCCATTCTGTGGAAAGTTGGATTTAAAATTTTAAACAAAATAGGTTTATAAAAATCACACAGTGTTGCTGTCTATAGAGTTCTAAAAAACAGTGATGCTGTGTGTAGTGGTATAGGAGGAAATGAATTTGAAAATCACAAACGCACGAATTAATGGAATAGAAAACCCAATTGGGTTTTCATATGATTATCTACTTTGTTCATGGAATGTGGAAGAAGCACAAGGCAAGAAACAGAAAAATGTTTTGATTGAGGTTAGTGAGTCGAAAGATTTTGAAGAAATTTTATATAAAAAAGAAGCAGCTGATTTAAAACAAAATGGTGAGAAACTGGATGTTGAATTAAAGCCTCGTACAACATATTATTATCGCGTGACAGTGACAACTGACGCAGGAGAATGTGTAACCAGTGATATCGCAACATTTGAAACAGGTAAAATGGATGAAGTATGGACTGGAAAATGGATTGCTCCTGCAAAAGAAGACACATTTCATCCGGTATTAGAGAAAACATTTGCGGTAGAAAAAGAGGTGAAACGTGCCAGATTATACATGACAGGAGTTGGCATGTTTGAGACATATCTGGATGGAGAGAAAGTCGGAGAAGAATATCTGACACCATATATCAATGATTATGAATCAGGAATTCAGGTACTCACATTCCCGATGGAAGAGTCGTTAAAAAAAGCGAAGGAGTATACACTGTCTGTACTGCTTGGTAAAGGCTGGTACATGAGCCAGTTCGGTCTGGACCTGAAAGAGAACAATTACGGAAGTAGAATGGCAGCAATCGGAGAATTACATCTGGAATATGAGGATGGAACAGAAGAACTTATCGCGACAGATGAAAGTTGGAGTTACTATGGTTCAGACATTGAAGATTCAGGAATCTATTTTGGAGAGATTTTAAACCGTCAGTTGTGGGATGGCAAAGAAAATGAGAAGAAACCAGTGGAAGTTCTGGAGCATCCGGAAGAGCAGACAGAGACAAGAAATCTTTCAACAGAACATTTACTGGACCGTTTAAGCATTCCTGTTGTTGAGAAAGAGACAATCGCAGTACAGGATATCATTTATACACCTGCGGAAGAAATCGTGCTGGATATGGGGCAGAATTTTGCGGGATTTGTAGAGTTTAAAGCAAACTTTCCAAAGGGAACAAAGGTTGTATTAGATTTTGGGGAAATTCTTCAGCAGGGTAATTTCTACAATAAAAATTATCGCGATGCTAAATCGCAGTTTGTATATATTTCTGATGGAAGAGAAGAAGTGGTACGTCCGCATTTTACATTTTTCGGATTTCGTTATGTACGTGTAACAGGATGGCCGGGCGAGTTGGATAAAGAAGATTTTGTAGGAAAAGTGATTTATTCAGATCTTCGCAGAACAGGTTCTCTTGAAACATCCGATGCAAAGATTAATCGTCTTTACCAGAATACGGTCTGGGGACAGAAATCAAATTTTATTGATATGCCGACAGATTGTCCGCAGAGAAGCGAGCGACTTGGCTGGACCGGAGATGCACAAGTATTTGCACCAACGGCAAGCTATCATATGGATACAAGAGCATTTTTCCATAAGTTTATCAAAGATTTAAGAGATGAGCAGAAAGAACTCGATGGTGGTATGCCGAACTTCCTTCCAAACATTGGACATAAAGAGAAGGCAGGTAGTGTATGGGGAGATATCGCAACATTTTTACCAAATACACTTTATACTTATTTTGGAAATGAAGAAGAAATGGAATACTGTTATCCGCTAATGAAGGACTGGGTAGACTTTATTGATAGAGGCGATGCGGCGAGAGGAGAACGCAAATATCTTTTTGATTTTATGGATACTTTTGGTGATTGGCTTGCATTGGATGGACCGACACCGACCAGTTTCAAAGGAAGTACAAATGATACATTTATTTCTTCAGTATATTATTATCGTTCCGTACAGATTGTACGTCAGATGGCAGAAGTTTTAAATAAAGCAGAAGATGCGGTACATTATAGTGAGTTGGAGGAAAAAATTAAGAAGGCAGTATTGGATGAATTTTTTACACCGACAGGAAGACTTGCGATTGATACACAGGCAGCGTATGTGATTGCATTGAAGTTTAAAATTTATCTGGATCGTGAACGAATTGTAGAACAGTTCAAGGCAAGATTGAAACAGGACATGTATCAGATTAAATGTGGCTTTGTAGGAGCACCACTTCTGTGTACAGTACTTGCAGAAGCAGGAGAATATGAATTGGCATATGATTTTCTGTTAAAAGAAGGATTTCCAAGCTGGCTCTACAGTGTAAATCTCGGAGCAACAACCATTTGGGAGCGTTGGAATTCTGTTATGCCGGATGGAACAATCAGTGACACCGGAATGAATTCGCTGAATCATTATGCATATGGTTCTGTTATGGAATTTGTCTACGCATATGCAGCAGGAATCCGCCCGTTAGAGGCAGGATTTAGAAAAGTTGCAATCACACCGCATCCGGATGTGCGTATTCCGGAAATTGCATGTAGTTATGATTCGGTCAGTGGCCGGTATGTATGTAATTGGAAGATTGAAAAAGACGGAACATTTACAGTTCATGTTGAAGTACCGTTTAATTGTGAAGCTGTAGTGGAACTTCCGGGTTATGAGAAGGAGCAGATGACATTGTCGGCAGGAAGTTATGACTTTTCATATGAACCAAAAGAAGATTTGAGAAAACCATACGGAAGAAATACCACCTTGGCGAGAATCGCAAAAGATGGACAGGCAATGGGAATTCTTGGAAAATATACACCTGCATTAGCAGGAATCGCAGCATCAGGAGACCCGGAAATGGGGGCTAATTCGCTGGAAGACCTGACACATATGGGATTCTTGCCATTTGATCCGTCAGCACTTGAGACAGCGATTGAGGAGATTTCAGAGCTTGTGGTTGAGTGAGAAAATTTAATTTTGTGTAACTCCCACTGACAGGTAAGCAATGCTGTAGGTCTGTGGGTAACGGAGAGAAAACAGGAAAACACATTCTGTTTTCTTTCTAGCATATATATTAAGGAGTAACAAAATGAAAAGAAACTTGAAAGAATTGATTAGTCAGATGACATTAGAAGAAAAAGCAGGTATGTGTTCCGGGCTTGATTTCTGGCACTTGAAAGGTGTGGAGAGACTTGGAATCCCAAGCGTTATGGTAAGTGACGGACCTCACGGACTGCGCAAACAGGATCAGGAGGCAGATCATCTTGGAATCAATGAAAGTATTAAGGCAGTATGCTTTCCACCTGCTGTTCTGAGTGCTTGTTCTTTCGACAGAGCGTTATTGGAAAGATTGGGCGAGACAGTCGGAGATGAAGCACAGGCAACAGATTTGTCTGTTGTATTGGGACCTGCGGTAAATATCAAGCGTTCCCCATTGTGCGGAAGAAACTTTGAGTATTATTCCGAAGATCCGTATCTTGCAGGAGAAGCGGCAGCAGCATTTATCAATGGTGTGCAGTCCAGACATGTTGGAACATCCATCAAGCATTTCGCAGCAAATAATCAGGAATTTAATCGTATGAGTGCATCATCGGAAGTGGATGAAAGAACAATGCGTGAGATTTATCTCCCGGCATTTGAGACTGCTGTAAAGAAATCTCAGCCATATACCGTGATGTGTTCTTATAACAGAATCAATGGAACTTATGCATCTGAGAATCCGTGGCTTTTAACGAAAGTACTTCGTGATGAATGGGGATTTGAAGGGTATGTAATGTCTGACTGGGGTGCAGTAAATGATCGTGTAGAAGGATTGAAAGCCGGACTGGAGCTGGAAATGCCTGCATCCGGTGGAATCAATGACGCAGAGATCGTAAAAGCAGTTCAGGAAGGAACACTGGATGAGGCTGTTCTGGATCGTGCAGTAGAGCGCATTCTGAACATCGTATTTGAGTATGTGGATAACAGAAAAGAGCAGCCACTGACACTTGAGAAAGACCATGAATTCGCACAGCATGTGGCAGAAGAATCCATTGTACTTCTTAAGAACGAAGCTGTTTTACCACTTGAGGAGCAGGAGAATGTTGCATTCATCGGCGGATTTGTGAAGAATCCACGTTACCAGGGTGGTGGAAGCTCTCATGTAAATTCCTTCAAGGTAACGAGTGCCTGGGATGCACTTGAAGAGAAGAAGAATGTTACTTATGCTGAAGGATTTTCTTCAGAAAAAGACGAGTATGATGAGAAATTGGCAGCAGAAGCAATTGAGACAGCAAAGAAAGCGGACAAAGCAATTATTTTTGCCGGACTTCCAGAGTCCTTTGAGTCTGAAGGATATGACCGTAAACATATGCATTTGCCGGAATGCCAGAACAAGCTGATCGAAGAGATTGTAAAGGTGCAGCCGAATACCATCGTTGTTCTTCACAATGGCGCTGCAGTTGAGATGCCTTGGCTGAAATCCGTGAAAGGACTGGTAGAAGCTTATCTTGGCGGTCAGGCGGTAGGTCAGGCGCTTGTAAATATCCTGTATGGAGCTGTAAATCCATCTGGAAAACTGGCAGAGACACTTCCAATCAAACTGGAAGACAACCCGTCCTACCTGAACTTTGGAGATGGCGTTAAAGTAGAATACCACGAAGGAATCTTTGTTGGATATCGCTACTATGAAAAGAAGAAAATGGACGTTGCATTCCCATTTGGACATGGACTGTCCTATACAACTTTTAAGTACAGTAATCTCAGGACAGACAAGGATACAATGACAGAAGGAGAGACAATCCAGGTATCTGTTGATGTGACAAATATAGGAGACAGAGCAGGAAAAGAGATTGTCCAGCTCTATGTAAGTGATCTGACGAATGCAGCTAGAAGACCGGAAAAAGAACTGAAAGGTTTTGAAAAGGTTGCATTGAATCCGGGCGAAACAAAGACTGTGACATTTACGGTAGATAAGAGAAGCCTTGCATGGTATAACACGGAGATTCAGGACTGGTATGCAGCTAGTGGTACATATGAAATTTTGATTGCATCATCATCAAGAGATATTCGTCTTACAAAGACAATTCAGTGGGAAAGTGCACAGATTTTGCCATTGCATCTGCATTTGAATACAACCTTGGGAGAGTTGTTAAGTGATGAGAGAACAAAAGCACTGGGGAAAGAATTGAAAGGAAAATTGGATTCGTTTTTTGGAGGTTTAGATGGTGAAGCGAATGAGCCGACGGAAGGTGACGAAGCTGTTTCTGATGATATGGGGGATGCTATTGCATTTTCTATGCCTATTCGAAATGTGGTGAGTTTTGGACTGTGTGATAAAGAGGAACTGATCAAGAGATTGGAAGAACTGAATAGCAGATAGACCAGACAGGGACGGAGTTTAGTGGCTTTTTTGCAAAAAAGCCACTAAACTCCGTCCCTAAATGGTATTATATAAGAGAGGTGACGAAAATGGATTTTAAATATTGTAAACTGGAAATTTTTATTCCGGAAACTCATATTACACAATTACAGAAAGCTCTACAATCGGTAGATGCCGGTCATATAGGAAAGTATGATTCGTGTATGTCATGTTCGCAGCTTATCAGTTATTGGAGGCCGTTAGATGGAACAGATCCGTATATAGGAAAAGCAGGAGAGGTCAGTTGTGAGCGGGAAGTGAAAGTGGAAGTAACAGTATATACGGAGAAGGTTGAGGAGACAATTCGTGCAATCAAAGAGGTGCATCCGTACGAAGAACCCGTGATCAATGCACTTCCGATTTATAAGACGAGTTTTTTGTAGATGGAAGGAGTATGTTATTATAAAGTAAATAAATCATCAGCCGGCAGAATTATCTGTCGGCTGTCTTGCATCCTTTTCGATATTTTGATGGTGCCATTCCATATTTCCGTTTGAAGATCCGAGAAAAATGATCGACGGAATTATACCCTATCATTTCTGAAATCTTTTCTAAATTGTAATCCGTATTTTCTAATAAATTCTTTGACTGTTCCAGCCGAAGATTCTGAACAACGTTCGAAAAATTCTCATTGAGATATTTCTTAAATAGTAAAGAAATATAGGATTCATTATAATGAAAAATCTGCGACATCATCGGCAAAGTAATCGTCTGGTAATTAGATTGTACATATTTTAACATCAAAGGGAAAGAACGATTGTATGTCGCATTATTCACATCACTGTATAAATGAATTGTTCTACCAAAATCTTGTAATAATTTTCCAAAAATAGATTTAAAAGGCTGACGCAGATCATATTACTATGGTTTTCTGTACAGTTCGATTCATCAAAAATCTGTTGAATCAAATAATTAAATTCTGGAGTGTTTTCGATGTCGAAAGTAATGTAGTTTGCGGTCTCTGCATAATAAAAGGTATGTGCAAAAAAGTCGGATAAAAGATTATGCTCATTCAGGAGTGTTTGAAAGGTATCCTGAAACGTACTTTTTCGAATGTTAATCGTTAAACCAAAACCGTCTTTGTCCATCTCAATGTGATGCACGGTATTAGGGGAGAGAATCAGAAACTGCCCCTTGTGTAATGGAAAGGAGATATCCTGAAAAAAGTAAGTACAGCTTCCCTGATATACATAGAGAATCTCATAATAGTCATGAATATGATTCTCCATATAAATAAAAGGAAGCGTGAGCATCGTATAAATATCTTTTTCGAAAAATAGTCCAAATGACTCGTAAACATCATGGGTTTTGTTATTAGTAAGAACACGCGAAGCATCAATAACCTGCTCTAATGCGTGGTTACAAAATTCTGAATCGGAAAGCGTTTTTGGGGAACGGCGAAATACAATTGGTGTGTTAGTAAGTTTTCCCTGCTGATATAGGTGTTGTGTAATAGTGCGAAAATCTAAATAACTATGATGTTTTTCATAATATTTTCTGGCATAATCTTCCACTTGTTTAAACCGGGTAAATAATACTTCATCCATAAATATCGCCTCCCAAAATCTTAATTAATGTCATGATAGCATGGCAAAAAATAGAAGTCAAACAGGAATATAAATCAGAAAATTCAAAAACAGGAGTCAAAAATAAGTCGGATTTATACAAGGAGAAGTCATTCTAATCACATATTGAGAATGCTATTATCTAGATAGTTTTTGAAAGGCCTTGAAAACTAATCAGAAGGAGGTATGTGGTGAAGATGAAGAAAAATGAAATTATAATCCGTGATCCGTACATTTTACTTCATGAAGGTAAGTATTACATGTATGGAACAAGAAGTCTTACGACATGGAGTAAGGCAGATGGGTTTGACTGTTATGTAAGCGATGATTTACAGGAATGGGAAGGTCCATTTGAAGTATTTCATAAACCGGAAACATTTTTTGCAACAGAAAAATACTGGGCACCGGAATGCTACGGATATCGGGGTGCGTTTTACATTTTAGCTACATTTGCATCTGAGAGTGAGTGTACACAGATGTATATCTTAAAATCAGATTCCCCTTTGGGACCATTTAAAGTACATAGTAAAAGAGTTACTCCAGAAGGCTGGGCGTGCATTGACGGAACAATGTATATAGAAAATGAAGTACCATATTTGATTTTCTCTCATACATTTGAAGATATTCGACATGGAGAGATGTGTGCAGTTCAGTTAGCAGATGATTTGACAGAAGCAACAGGAGAACCTTTCAAACTATTTGAAGGAACTGATGCGAAATGGAATCGTCCAATTCCATTTGCAAAAGAAGTTTGCGGAATTGAAGAACCTGCTTATTTTACAGATGGTCCAGGTATCATAAAACTAAAAAGTGGAAAATTAGGAATGACATGGTCTGGTTGGGGTGAATGTGGATATGCGATTGGACTTGCAATATCAGACAATGGAACTTTGCGCGGTCCGTGGAGACAGCAGGATGAACCGGTATTTCCACTAAATGGCGGACATGGAATGGCATTTACGGATAAGGAAAACAATCGGAGATTTGTATTACATTATCCGGATACACATTTCAAAGAAGCGCCATCTTTTAGAAACTTAATAGTTGAAGATGAAACAATCAGATTTGAGGATTGAGAGGGATGAATTCAATGGAAAAACAAGAAAGCAACAAAGCGTTTTTAAGAACCTATCCATTTGCCTATGGTGGAGGAATGATGTTAATCTCCGCTACGGTAGCTACATATTTTAGTATCTTTATGACAGATACATTCGGAATCCCGGCTGCAGCAGCTTCCGTGATCATGTTTATCGCAACATTGTGGGATGCAATCAATGATCCGATGATGGGAATGATCGCTGACCGTACACACAACAGATTCGGTCGTTATCGTTCATATTATCTTTGGGTTCCAGCAGTATTAACATTTGCAGCATTTATGGTATTCCTTGCACCAAAAGGATTATCAACACCACAGAAGGTTGCATATATCGCAGTTTTCTATATTATATATGGAATGGCTTATACAGCATTGACTATGCCAACTGTTGCAGCTGTACCGGCAAATACAAAAAACGATAAAGAAAGAAATACGGTAGTCACATTAGCATGTGGAGTTATGTCACTTGCATTTTGTTTTGTATCAACATTTACAACAAAACTTACAGCAATCACAAACGGAAGTTATTCCCCATGGATTCTTCTGTACGGAGCAATTACGATTGTCACATTTTTGATTTTATTCAAAACATCAAAAGAAAAATATCTGATGCCAGTAGAAAAGCGTTCTGTGAAAGATGATTTAAAGAGAATTTTTAAACATAAAGAAATCCTTCCGGTGATTCTGGTATGGTGTCTGTCCAGCTTAGGATATGGATTAATGTTTGGATTTTCTGTCTATTATATTACATATTACATCGGAAGACCGGATTTGATTGGAACTTACATGGGAGTTATTTCCGTAGGTGGATTGATTTCTTCCTTTGTTATTCCACCGATTGCACTCAAGATTTTCAAGACAGGATATCGTGCATTCCAGTGGACACAGGCATTCACAGCAATTGCTTATGTAATCTTATTCTTCTTTGGAAAGAATACAAGCATTCTGTTCCCGGTATCTTTCATTGCAACATTATTTGCAACAGCAAGTACTGCATTTGTTGGAATTCTGATTAATGATACGATTGATTATATTCAGTTAAAAGAAGGAGTTTCCCTGAATGGAACAATCGCTGCAATCAAAGGATTTGCTGAAAAATGTGGTTCTACACTGAACAACAGTGGTGTACTTGCGATGCTGGCAGTAACAGGATATGTAGCAGGAGAAATCGGAGGACAGCCAGAGTCAGCATTGATGGGAATTCGTATCTTACGTTTTGGTATTCCAGTACTTACATGTGTGATTATTATCATTTGTCTGATGTTCTATCCAGTAGCAAAACATTACGATGAAATCAAGAAAATGAAAGATGAAATGAAAGCAAACGAAAACGCATAAAGAAATCATTATAAGAATCAGGTATGGAAATACCTGATTCTTGTGGATAAAGAGGTAATGAATTATGAGAGAGTATTTAAAAGAAAAACCATTTTATTTGAATGACGAACAGCTATCATTTGTAGAGCAGACAATTGAAAATATGTCTTTGGATGATAAGATCGGGCAGTTGTTTTTGCCAATCAACTTTATCGAGGAGGAACAGCCATTACGTGAATTCGTAAGAAAATTCCAGCCGGGTGGTGCGTTAAATCGTCCTGCACCGGGAGCACTGAACCAGAATCGTCACCGCATCATGCAGGAAGAATCAAAGATTCCGATGTTTATTCCAGCCAACATTGAATCCGGTGGAAATGGAACTGCAGTAGAGGGAACCGCATTTGGTAATCCATTACAGGTTGCTGCAACCGGAGATACAAAATATGCTTACGAATTAGGAAAGATTGCAGGAAAAGAAGGAAGAGCAGTTGGCATAAATTATGCATTCGCACCAATCATCGATATTGACTACAATACATTGAATCCAATTACAAATACACGTACATTTGGAAATGATCCGGAAGTTGTCTATGAAATGGCATCTGCTTACATTGACGGACTGATGGAAGATGGAAAAGATATGTGCTATTCCATCAAACATTTCCCGGGAGATGGAGTGGACAACCGCGATCAGCATCTGCACACAACATACAATACATTGTCTGTTGAAGAGTGGGAGAAAACTTACGGACATAACTATCGTTGTCTGATCGATAAAGGGGCAACGACAGTTATGGTCGGACATATCGGTTTGCCAGAGTATGTAAAAGAAATCAATCCGCAGGCGACAAAGAAAGAAATTCTCGCACCGGGTTCACTGTCAAAAGAAATTGTGACGGGACTTTTAAGAGAACGCATGGGATTCAACGGAATGATTATTACAGATTCCACAAGCATGAACGGATTCTACGCACATATGAGCAGACGACTTGCAGTTCCGACAGCGATTGCAAACGGATGTGATATGTTCCTGTTCAACTACTGTCTGGAAGAAGATTTCGAATTTATGAAAAAAGGAATTGAAGATGGAATTCTTACAATGGAACGTGTCGATGAAGCATTGAGCCGAATCATAGGTTTGAAAGTTTCGATGGGATTGTTTAAAAAACAGAAAGAAAACACATTGGTTCCTGGAGAAGAAGCATTACAGGTACTTGGAAATGAAGAGTTCCAGAAATTGGCAAAAGAGTGTGCGGAAAAATCTGTTACATTGGTAAAAGATGAGGAACATCTGCTTCCAATCACACCGGAAACACATAAGAGACTGATCGTATATGTAATGGGAGATCGTGAAGATTTCTATGGAAATAAAAAAGTCAGCAGCAGATTTATGGAGCAGTTAAAAGCACAGGGATTTGAAGTGGATACATTTGATTACTCTGTACATTTCCCAAATCCAAATGAAACAATGCAGTCATTTATCGATAAATACGATGCAGCAATTTATGTGTTAAGTGAAGGAACATCAAGTAACCAGACAACGGTACGTCTGACATGGAACCTTCCACTGGCAAACGATGCACCATGGTTTATCAATGATATTCCAACAATCGCAATCTCATTTGCAAACCCATATCATCTGCGTGATATGCCAGAGTTGGGAACATATATTAATGCATATACAACAAATGACTTCAATGTGGAAGCAGTTGTAGAGAAACTAATGGGCAAGAGTGAATTCACAGGAAAGAATCCAGTGGATACAACTTGTGGATATTATGAATTGAGGTTATAAAGATGATCAGACATATTTCTATATTCTTCATCAAAGAAGAAATGAAATCAAAATTGCCGGAGTTATTGGAAACATTAAAAACATGCACGGAAAATGTGAATGTGACAAGCTACATGACAGGTACAGATTGTATGCCAAGACCGGCAGAGAAGGTACCGGGCCTTCCGGAATTCGGTGATATGGTGCAGGTGATTGATTTTGTGGATCGAAAGGAAGCAGAACAATATCCGACACATCCGGCACATCAAAAACTGATGCAGGAAATTGGATATGCAGTAGATAAAGTTGTAGCAATTGATGTAGAAGGTTAAGAGGAGATACAAAAATGGTTATTGATTTCAAAGAAAAAGTAGCAGTAGTAACAGGTGGAGCAGGTGGAATCGGAGCAGCATGTGTGAAAGAATTGTTAGATTCCAATGCAAAAGTTGCAGTTGTAGATATGTCGGAAGAGGCATTAGAGAAATTGCAGGAGAAATTCGGTTCACCGGAGAATATGAAATGTTATCAGCTGGACATAACAAAAGTAGATGATATCACAGCAACAGTAAAGAAAATCCGTGAAGAAATGGGTGAGATCGAAGTGCTAATTCAGGCAGCCGGACTTATGAGAGGTCAGAACGGACTGGATATGAAACCGGAAGAATGGGATCTTATGTTCCAGATCAATACAAAAGGCTTATTCTTCATGATGCAACAGGTTGTTTTGCAGTCCATGACAAAGACAGGAGGTTCTATCGTAAACTTCTCTTCTATGGCGGGAATCCGCGGTATGAGAGCGGCTATGGCATCTCCACATTACAGTGCAAGTAAAGGTGCAGTTGCAGCGATGAGCCGTCAGGCAGCAACAGAGTGGGCAAAGTACCAGGTGCGCTGCAATGCCGTTGCACCGGGTGGTGTTATGACAGAAGCAATGAAGAAGATGGAATTCCCGGAAGAGACAATGGATCCAATTCCGCTTCGCAGATTATCTGAGCCAAAAGATATTGCGAATACAGTAGTATTTCTGGCAAGTGAGCAGGCAAGAATGATCACAGGTCAGACAATTGTGATTGATGGCGGAAGCTCTATTGTCGGATACTAATTGGATGGATAAATGGGAAATCGTTATTATTGAAAAAGTGAAACAGATAGAAAAAAGAAATAAGGAGACAAAACGATGACAAAAAATAATTCTGGATTAAAGGCGGCAATCCTTACCATGTCTTTCATTCAGATGGCAACAAACGCAGTGTCTTCAATTCTTGCAAATATTGCGACAGAGTTTCCAGATGCATCGGTTACAACGATACAATATCTGATGACATTTCCGAATCTGATGATAGTAGCAGTAAGTGTGATCGCTGCGGGACTGGCAGAACGTATTTCGAAAAGAACACTGGCAGCAACAGGATTGTTGATGGCAGCTGTCTCTGGAATACTGTCATTTGCTGTGCATGGCAGCATTCTGATTTTATATGTATGGGCAGGAATGTTGGGAATTGGTGTAGGGCTGGTAGTTCCAATGGCGAACTCTCTGATCTCAGATTATTTCCAGGAAAATGAAAGAGATACGATGCTTGGTTATCAGACCGGAGCTGCGAATGCTGGAAGCATGATTATGACTTATGTCGGAGGTGTTCTGGCAACAATTGCATGGCAGTTCGATTATCTCGTATATCTGCTTGCGATACCGGGATTGATATTGACATTGTTATTTGTGCCAAAACAAAATGTTGTAACGCAGAATCAAGTTGTAACAGAAAAGAAGAAATTCAAAATCGAAGCACACGAAGTGCTGTTTTGTGTTGTTGCAGCAGTTTATATGCTGATGTTTTATCTTGGACCTACAAATATCGCATTGTATTTCAGTGAAAAACAGATTGGAAATACAATGACTGCCGGAACAGCTTCATCACTTTTGCTGTTAGGTGGAGTCGTGATGGGATTTTTCTTTGGAAAGTTGGCAGAAAAGATTGGAAAACACACGATTACATTAGGATTTATGGCATTGTTCATTGGCTATACATTGATATACATAAAAGGACAACTTATACCGACATATATCGGCTGTATATTGGTTGGTATGAGTAATCCATTGGTACTGCCACAGTGTATGGGAAGTGTAGTAAGCGAAGACAAGCAGAGAACGACGGTGATGATGTCTGTTGTATTTGCAATTGCCAATCTCGGAACATTTCTTGCACCGGCGATTACAACAATATCGAGAATCGTTATGCATGCGGAAACCGCAGCATCTCGATTTGCATTTGCTGGAATGGTGACAGGAATACTGATGTGTGTGTCATTTATATGGATTCAAGTAAGTCGGAAAAGGAGAGAATAAGCATGAAAATTGCGGTAATTGGAGCAAATGGAAATCTTGGTTCAAGAGTCACAAGACAGGCTCTGGAAAGAGGAATGACCGTAAAAGGGTTTGTTTATGCAGGAAATGTGGAAGATGAAAGAGTAGAGGTTGTAAATAAAAGTTTGTTTGATGTCACAAAAGAAGACATTGCAGATTGTGATGTTATGATCAGTGCCTATGGAAGCGGATTTGATGCAGATCCAACATTAAATCATAAAGCGTTCCTCAAATATATTGAGCTGAACGAAGGAACAAAACGCCATCTAATCGCAATTGGTGGAGCAGGAAGCTTATTTACAGACAGTACGCATACAACATACTGTTATGAGACACCAGAGCATCCAGATTTCCTGAGAGAAATCTCAAAGAACATCAAACTTGGAATTGATGAACTTAAAAAGACAAGCGATGTAAACTGGACAGTTGTCTGCCCTTCTTCATTCTTTGATTCAGAGGGTGCGCTGACTGGAAATTATGAGATTGGAACAGAGGAACAGGTAATCTTTAATGAAGCCGGCGAGAGCAGAGTGACTTATGAAGATCTTGCAATGGCAATGTTAGATATCGCAGAGGCAGATAATTATAATCAGAAACAGATTACGGTTTTGACAAAATAAAGTAAAATTTTTATTCCAGAAACTCATATTACACAACTACAGAAAGCTCTACAATCGGTAGATGCCGGTCATACAGGAAAGTATGATTCGTGTATGTCATGTTCGCAGCTTATCAGTTATTGGAGACCGTTAGATGGAAAATCGCCAGCCGACAGTGAAATGCTGTTGACTGGCGATTTTTTTTATAATGGATTCTCAAAGTTTGCTTTTCTCCAGATAATCCATCAAAATAAAAGAATACTCGTAAGCAACCATCGTTTCTTCCCGTATCATATCCAGATCAAAAAGTTCTTCCATTTTATTTAACCGATAAAAAAAGGTACTTTTATGAATGTGCAGTTCTTCGGAAGCACGTACGGCATTTCTTCCGTTCATCAGATATGTTTTCAGCGTATTGGCATAATCCGTATTCTGTGTCTGATCGTGTCGGATAATTTTATAGATATCCGGGTGAATCGTTGATTTTAAAGCCGTAAAGTCTTTGCATAAAGCAAAGGTATGCTGTAGAAAATGATTCCTATAATATACGATATAATCCTCAGGTATCAGCGTATGTTCGGAATAAAACGAGGATAGGAAATCGGTCTGTTTGTAAAAAATATGACTTTCTGCAATATTTTCATACGGAAAACTGACATATGCATACAATCGATGAAACTGAAGGAACGCGTAAAATTTTTTCTGAGTCTTATCGTTGAATGGTTTGTATGAATCTGTTGGTAAAAGTACGGTCAGTTTTCCGTAGAAAAATACAGCCATACTGTTTGGAAGAATCGTTAAAATTTGTTGATACAAATTCTTTAACTGAATTCCAGAATTATGATTGTCAGGTGCTTCATCAATAACGAGAAGAAAATAATATTTATTCGGGTGATGTCCAAGCTGAATTATATTATTTAAAATATATTCTTTCTGATCGAAATGTCCTTCTAAAAGTTCGGTTAAAAAATATTCATAATTTAATCGAGTATTTGTCTGAAAGTTCATTTCACGTTGCATTTCAATTGCAATCACATGACAGAACATATCGATATAGTCTAAATCTTCCTCCACAAAATCTTTTTGAATTTCGCGAATACAAACATATCCCACAACCGAATGCTGAATACGGATGCTTTGAAATACCCATTTGAAGGGATAATCTTCGATATAAGTGATAAAAGGTACGTTTGTGGAGTAAATTTTTTTTACAATTTTTGTATCCAGCATATTTTGAAATTTGGAATCTTTTACAAAAAGCCGCCCGTCTTTTTCTTCAAGATTTGTATCACCGGTGACTTGTGGGCTGGCTGCAAGTACAGAAAAACTGGTGTCACAGATTGTAATTGGATTGTTTAAATGTGTATATGCAATATTGGTGATTCCTTGCAGACCACTGTTATGTTGTAATGTCCGGAAAAGTTCTTCTTCTTTGCATTTTAGTAAATGATGTTCCAGTATGACTGTCTGAATCTGGTTAAAGACTTCATCCAGAGCGACATTTTGTGAAATACACAAACAACCGACGGGAAGTTCACAATCCGGATAATTTACAACGAGTATGTATTCATCGACAGGTGCTCCCTGAAAATGGGCAACATCACATAAGTAGAGGATATTCCCTCCGGGATGCTGTGTATGACTTGTGTTTGTGTTCCAGAATAGGACGGAGTCAATTTCGGTACGGGCATGATAAGTTCCATGAACGTGAACCTTCAAATTGGTCTCCAGTCGCTTGATAATATTTTCAAAATATGCCATATTCCCTCCATCAGACAAATGTCTGAAAATCAACCTTATATTGATAAAAAGTTTCGATTACTGTAGCGTGCTTGTTAAAAAAATAACTGATATAGTTATAACAATAACAATATAACAAGAATTTTGTGAGCCTTCAATGGGGAAATCAAAAAGGTTGTAAAATTCAAATAAGATTCAAGTACACAGGAGGAAAAAAATGAGTTACAAAGTAATGGGAATCACCGCAGGAAGAAAGAACAGCAACAGCGAAATCTTGTTGAAAGAGGCGCTTTTAGCATGTCAGGAGGCGGGAGCCGAAGTAACAATGATCAATCTGAAGGACTATCATATCGAAGATTGTACAGGATGTACATCATGTACAGCGGGAATGTCACAGGGAAAAAATGTAGGTTGTGTTCTGGATGATAAGGATGACAAGAAAAAGATTATGGACGTGATGTTAAATCAGGATGCAGTTATTATTTCTGTTCCGACATATGACTTAATGCCAAGTGCACAGTATCTTACATTTGCACAGAGAAGCTTAAGTTATGAGACAGCTTTTCTTGAGACAATCGGAGCAATTGAGCATAAAGACCGTGTAGCAGGACTGATTTCAATAGGTGGTTCTACAAGAGCATGGCAGTCTATGGCACTGGAAGGATTGCAGGCAACGATGTTTACAACAGATATGAAGGTTGTCGATATGCTTCTTGCTACGAGAGTTCCGGGAGCAGCACAATGTCTGTTAGATGATGAATTGATCGAAAGAGCTCATAAAATGGGTGAGAACATCATGAAAGCAGTGGCAACACCTGTAGAAGAACGTACATGGCTTGGAGACGAAGACATGGGATGGTGTCCAAACTGTCACAGCAATGCACTGGTATTAGGTGAGAAACAGTGGGATGGTTTGTACTACCCGGTAGAATGTCAGGTATGTGGAGCAGGTGGTAATCTGGAGCAGACAGAGGATGGAAAATGGAAATTTGTCATTCAGGAAGATGGTTTGCTCAAAGACCGCACAACAGTAGAAGGAAGAGCAAAACATCTGGAAGAAATTGCTGCAACTCAAGGTGGATTCTATGCAAATCCGGATAACAGAAAGATTGTTCAGGCAAAAATTGCAAAATATAAAAACCTTCAGTTTAAGACAGTTTAATTAGAATTAGGATACTGGTCACAGTACTTGTGATCAGCAATCTGATTAGCACAACTTATTATAAAAAGTTCTGAAAAGATTGTAGGGAGATAAGATGATTACAATAACAATTGATGGAAAACAAATTCAGACAGAAGAAGGAACCAGTGTATTGAAAGCGGCACTTCAGAATAATATTTATATTCCACACATTTGCCATCATCCGGATTTGAAAGATATTTCCGCTTGTAAATTGTGTTATGTGCAGGTTGAGGGACAGGATAAGCCAGTGACATCCTGCATGTTAAAAGCGGAAGACGGAATGAATATCGTTACGACAAATGAAGAAATTCAGCATTTGCGAAATGTTGCGATGGAATTGATTCTGGCAGCACATCCGGAAGATTGTTCTACTTGTCCGAAATATGGCAACTGTGAACTGCAAAATCTGATTCAGTACATGGGAGTGTCTTCGTCGAGAATGCGTACACGAGTAAAAGGGTTTGCGTGTGAAACAGAAAATCCTCTATATGACCATGACATGAACCGTTGTATTTTATGCGGACGCTGTGTAAGAGCATGTAATGATTTAAGAGAAGTAAAGGTATTGCAGTACAAGAAAAAAGGTATGGAAACTTATATCGGAACATTGCATGAAAAATTATTAGAAGATGCAAACTGCAGATTCTGTGGAGCCTGCGCGGAAGTTTGTCCGACTGGAACTATCCGGGATAAGATCAATTATCCGGCAACAGAGCGTAAGGAAAAGCTTGTTCCGTGTAGAAGTACTTGTCCGGCCAACACAGATGTTCCTCGTTATATTCGGTTTGTAAAAGAAGGAAAATATGATGAAGCAGCAGCTGTAATCCGAGAAAAAGTACCATTTCCACTGGCACTTGGACATGTCTGTTCACATGTTTGTGAATCAGAATGCAGACGTTGTGCAGTAAATGAGCCAATCTCCATTCGCAACATCAAACGATATGCAGCCGAGAAAGATACCGGAAAGTACTGGAGAAATAAAGGAAAACAATTGCAGGATACCGGGAAAAATATTTGTGTAGTCGGAGCCGGCCCAGCCGGATTGACAGCCGCTTATTATCTAAGAAAACAGGGACATAACGTGACAGTAAAAGAAGCGCTTCCGAAAGCCGGAGGAATGTTACAGTATGGTATCCCTTCTTACAGAATGCCGAGAGAAGAATTGGACCAGGAGATTGCATACATTCTGGAATCAGGAATTAAGTTGGAAACAGGAGTCAGAGTTCAGAATGTCACAGAGTTAAAAGCACAGTACGATGCGGTTTTGGTTGCAATCGGAAATCATGAAGGTACTTTACTTCCGATGGAAGGAAATGATGCGGAAGGCATTTTACTGAATATTGACTTCCTGAGAAACGCATCAATGGGAAATGAGACCGGAATCGGTAAGCGTGTAATCGTGCTTGGTGGCGGTAATGTCGCTTTTGATTGTGCAAGAACAGCAAAAAGGCTTGGTAGCGAAGAGATTCATGTGGCATGTCTGGAAGCAAGAGACAAGATGACAGCAGATGAAGAGGAAATCGAACAGGCACAGGAAGAAGGAATCCAGGTACATCCGGCACAGAGTTTTGAGAAGATTCTGAAAGGTAACGATAACAAAGTAATCGGAGTTGCATTCAGTGACATACTGTCATTTACATTTGATGAAAATCGCAGAGCAATCATTGAAAAGGCAGAAGACTCTTATCATGAAATCGAGGCAGATACGGTTATATTTGCGGTAGGACAGAGATGTGGATTGAGTCCGGAAGCCGGAATGGAACGAGGCAGAGCAAACTCAATCAAGGCGGATGAGAAAACACTTGAGACAGATATTCAAGGAGTGTTTGCGTGTGGTGACGTGACTTATGGAACGAAGTCGGTAATTCTTGCAATCGCAGATGGTAGAAAAGTGGCAGAATCTATTGATAAATACTTAGGTGGAGACGGAGATATTTCTGAGGTGCTGGCACCGGTGGAAGAGCATCCGACAGCAATTGGACAGGTAGACGGATTTGGCTATGAATTAAGAAGAAAACCTCAGATATTAAGTGCCAAAGAGCGAAAAGATAATTTTAAAATGGTCGATGCAGGGATTTGTGATACGGATATTTGCGGAGAAGCTTCAAGATGTCTGCAGTGCGATCTGAGAATGGATATTACAAGATCAAAAATCTGGAGTGACTATGACGGAGAGGAGGGAGAGAAAACATGTTAAAGTACATAGAAAATAAAGAAGCAGAAGAGAAAATTGCAGAGATGAATGCAGAACAGATTCTGGATAAGATTGTAGAAATAAAAGATCCGGTTACAAATATGACAGTCGGAGAAATGATTTCAAACTTAAAAGCTACTGCTCGGAATGAAAAGAGGAATGTCGTTGTTTCTTTAGCGAATGGTGATATCGATCAGATGCTTGCCTGTCTGTATCAGGACAATGCACAGGGAATTCTGTACGGAGCAGAAGCACTTGCTAAGATTCTCGGAGCAGAAAAAATCGTGTTAATTCTCCCGGAACCTTTAAAAGAACAGGAAGTAGAAAAGAATTTTAGCTCAAGTGAATGTCCGACAGAAATTTTATACGGAATGTGTTCGCGTATGTCTTACACAACTGATTTGCTTGTACATCCAATCATTTGTGCGAAATGTTTTGAAGCATTAAAGGGAGAAAATGTTCATAAAACCATTCTTTCCGTGAACGGACAAGCACCGCAGGAAGTGGAGTATGGTACAACATTTGCGCAGATTATTCCGGAAGCGAAGGCAGTTAGAATCGGAAACCGAATCTGGGGAGAAGAAGTAAGAACACAGATATTAGATGAAACATTTCCAATTGAGAATGGTGTGATTGAAACATATTCGGAAACAGAATGTGTAGTGAAAAAGGTCGAAGAATTTATTGGAAAACTGCGGGCAACATGTTGTGGAAAATGTGTTTTCTGCCGAGAAGGTCTTGTTCAGATTCATGAAGGGTTAAAAGATTTGACAGCAGGAAAAGCAAAACTGACAGATATCGAGCTGATGAAAGAATTAGCAGAGATCATGCAGCAGCAAAGTAATTGCAGTCTGGGACAGACAGCCCCTGGAATGATACTAGGCTTGCAGGAACATTTTGCGGATGATATCAAAGAACATCTGGCAGGACGATGCCATACATTGACCTGTAAAGCACTGGTTCACTATTATATTGACCCGAAAATGTGTAAAGGTGATGGGCATTGTGTGGATAACTGTCCGAAAAAAGCAATTGATGGTGGAAAAGATTTTGTTGGTGTTGTAGATGAGTTTGAATGTGATAAGTGTGGCAAATGTATGGATATGTGTGTGAATGGCGCAATTAAGCGTGTAACCGGAAGATTACCGAAATTACCGGATGAACCAATCGCATTGAAGAAATCGAAAGACGCATCTGAAACGCAGGAAAGAAAAACAAGAAAACGAGTAAAACCAAAAGCACTGTTATATAAGAAAAAAGTATCCGGTTTTACAGAAGATTCCAATAGTCAGACAGTTAAAGTGAAAGGAAATTTACCTATGAGAGAAATGAATGCAGACGTTATTATCGTAGCAGCCGGACCGGCAGGACTTACAGCAGCAGTTACAGTTGGAGAGCATAATTTATCATCTATCGTATTTGAAAAATCAAATACAACAGGCGGAGCAGCCAATATGGGAATGGGACCACTTGGTATTGATACAAAGGTTCAGAGACGTGGATTCAATCAGATTACAGTAGAAAAAGCACTGGATCTTCATATGGATTATACCCATTGGAGAGTCGATGCAGATTTGGTTTCTACATATTTCCATAAATCAGCGGACACAATTGAGTGGTTGGAAAGCATGGGTGTAGAGTTTGCCGGAGCGTTCAAATATTTTGCAGAATCCGAGGCAACATGGCATATCGTAAAACCGGAAAACGGAGTGATCGGACCTCGTGCAGCCGGCGGTATGATTAAAGCTTTGACAAATCGAGCAAAAGAACTTGGTGCACAATTTGAAATGGAAACAAGTGTTGTGGAGCTGATCAAAGAAGGCGATAAAGTCTGCGGAGTGATTGCAGTAGATAAAGACGGACAGCAGATTAAAGCAATGGCAAAATCGGTTATTGTTGCAACAGGTGGATTTGGAAATAATAAAGAAATGCTTGCAAAAGAATTCAATCTGCATCTGTGTGAAGATTTTTATCCATTCATGGTTCCGGGAATTGTCGGAGATGGTCTGAACATGATGTGGAAAGCAGGAGCTATGAAGTATGGTGCCGGTATCGAGGCAATTTATCAACTTCCGGATAACCTGAACTGGTTCTTGCTGGATGCAGTTCTTCGTCAGCCAAACCTTCTCATCAACCAGCTTGGAGAACGTTTCATGAACGAGGACCGTATGGGTAATACAACTTTTACAGGAAATGCAATTGCATTACAGCCGGGAAATTACGCATACTGCATTATGGATGGAAATATCCTGAAACATTACAAGAAAAACGGACCGGATATTGAAGACATCGTACATCCACAGGAAGCATTCTTTGGATTTGAGCAGCAGGCAGCATTGGCTGTAGAACAGGGATATGAGGCATATTTCGAAGCTGAAACACTGGATGAGCTTGCAGAAAAACTTCAGATGGATCCGGAGGTTTTGAAAAATACAGTAGACGAATACAATGAAATGTGCGACCTTCATTGTGATATACAGTTCAATAAGAATCCAAAATTCTTGCACAAGATTACAGGAAAAGGAAAATATCTGGTTGGTAAGTTCTATCTTGGAGCATACGGAACAATTGGTGGTATCCGCATTAACAAATATTGTGAAGTATTGGATGATAACTTCATGCCAATCGAAGGATTGTATTCCGCAGGTTCTGATGCAAATACAATTTATGGCGACAGTTATAACTTTACACTTCCGGGAAATACAATGGGATTTGCAGTGAATTCAGGAAGAATGGCAGGAGAATCTGTGGCTGAGTATATTAAGGAGCTGTAGAAGGCGAAATAACATTAGAAGTTTTAAAGAAGACAGGCAGGAGCAAAGGAAACTTGCTCCTGCCTGGTTGCATATTACTTTGAATTTTGGGCAAACTCTGTTTTGTATTCCTTTCGAGTGTTTTTTTGTTGAAAACTCGAAAATTTTGTTGACGAAATGTGGATAAACATTTAAAAAATATAAAAATATGCCGGATTTTTCTAAAGAACCTACATGGAGAAGTCGTACACTGCACATTACAATAAAAATATAAGGACTAAAAAATGTAGTGTATTTGAAATGGAGGAAATATAGAAAATGAAGGCATTTATTTTTGATCTTGATGGGGTAATTGTATTTACAGATAAATTCCATTACCAGGCATGGAAGAAAATGGCGGATAGAATGGGGATTTACTTTGATGAGACAATCAATAATAGACTTCGAGGTGTAAGCCGTGCGGAGAGCCTGGAAATCATTCTTGAAAAGTATGAAGGAACTCCGCTGACAGCAGAGCAGAAAGCCGAATTGATGGAAGAGAAGAATAATACTTACAGAGAACTTCTGAAAACGATGACAGCGGCAGATGTGACAGATGAGGTTCGTGATACCTTGAAAAAGCTTCATGAAGCTGGATTTAAACTGGCGATTGGTTCTTCAAGCAAGAATGCAAAATTTATTCTGGAGAAGGTTGAATTGTTAGATGCGTTCGATGCAATTTCAGATGGTAATAACATTACACATTCCAAACCAGATCCGGAAGTATTCTTAAAAGCGGGGGAATTTCTCGGAGAGAAACCGGAAGATTGTGTTGTTGTAGAAGACGCTTATGCAGGAATTGATGCGGCTAAGGCAGCAGAAATGGAAGCTGTTGGAATCGGTGATGCATCGGGATATAATAAAGCGGATTATAAGATTCAGAAATTTGAAGAATTGTTGAAGATTGCGGGAATTGAATAGAGTTAAAATCAGGAGCAGGAGAAATCTTGCTCTTTTTTCTTGCAATGGGATAGAACATATGCTATTCTAGGTTCACTCAGATGATATTCTTTCATCTGGAAAGAAATCTATTAATCAAATCGGTGTTTCAATTCAAAAGCTCAATTATTCGAGCAGATAATCCGATGAAAACAACGAGACAGCGGTTAATTAAAAATGTATACAAGTACTTTCGCGGGTAAAATCTATATGATAAACTATGTCTAATAGGAATTCTTGTATCTTTTTTGCAGTTATGCTGTCACAAAAGAGAGGAGAATTCAATGAGAAAAACAAGTAAACCAAAGAAAACGAAACCAGACAATTTTATAATGTTACCCACCGTGGATTTCTGTTTTAAAGAGTTGATGCAGGATGAGAAGGTGCGAAAAGGACTGATAGCGGCATTGCTAAATGTGAGCCCAACAGAAATTGAATCAACAACACTGATGCCGACGATTCTCAGAAAGAGATATCCGGAGGATAAATATGGAATCTTAGACGTGCGAGTCGAATTGAAAAGTGGCGTTCAAATTGATTTGGAAATGCAGGTCGAATCGTATGAATTCTGGGCAAATCGTTCTGTTTATTATGTGAGCAAGATGTATACGGAACAGATTAAAGAAGGAGAGGATTATGATAAACTCCAGAAATGCATACAGGTCGGTATTTTATGTTTTTCATTGTTTGAAGACGATAAATGTTACCGAAGGATTGCTTTGTGTGATACGGAATCTGGAGAAGAATATACAGATCTGATAGAAATGCATGTCCTTGAACTTTCTAAATTACCTCCTGAGCAGCAAAATGAAACGGACCTTATGAAATGGATGCGTTTCTTCGGTGGGACGTGTGAGGAGGATTTTAAGAAAATGGCAGAGAAAGATGAATATATTGGCGAGGCATACGAAGCATTAAAAAATATGAGTGAAGATGAAATAAAGCGAATGGAATATGAAGCACGGCAAAAGGCAATTCGGGATTATAATTCCTATATGCATAGTGCAGAGAGACGTGGAATTAAGAGCGGAATTAAGATTGGCAGAGATGAATTATTAAAACAGCAGGTTAAAAAGAAACTTGCCAAAGGTCAAAGTGTGGAAGTTATAGCAGAGGATTTGGTAGAGGACATTGATGTTATACGGAAAATTGTAGAGGGACTATAAGTGAGAGATTCAAAAGCAGATTAAGGAAGCATTCTAAAAAGCAGTGAAAGGACTTCATTTTTGTAAAAGTGAAGTCCTTTTTGTTGCATGCATACTTTCACAAATCCAGTGGATTGTTTTTTCAGCCTTACGTAAACTATGCAGTTAAATATACGCGGAACATAGCAATGATTTCATCAACATGAACTTGCAGTTCTTGTTTTTGCTTCTTGAATTCTTTGGCAGACAAGAGTCCTATATGCTGCAAAGTAGATAATGTGATTGTGTGAATAAAGTTCAGGGAATGTGGAATATCAATTTCATTTTTCAGTTCTCCATTCTTCAGGGCATCCAGCAAAAGTTGTTCGGTTCTGGTATTGAGCGTATCTGTATAAAGTGCAATTTTATCGGATTGCTTTTGTATAGCAGGTATATCCTGCGTGTAGGTATCAATCAAAAGTAATAAGGTAAGGTCATCTTTATGTTTTAATATTTCATAAAAAAATGAATGAAACAGTTGTAAAAATTGTTCCAGTGGAGAAATGTGAGAGTATGATTGTATGATTTTTTCATTTTCATCCAGTGTTAGGGCAACTGTACGAGGAATGATTTCATCTGCAATAGCGGTCATAACATCTTCCATATTTTTAAAATATTTATATAAAGTTACTGTAGAAATATCTAATTTTTTTGCGAGCTTCTGCATAGTAAATGAGGCTGTCCCATCTTTTAATAGCATTTTGCGGGCAGCAGTGAGAATTTCATGTTTTCGTTTCTCTCGCATTTGATTAAAATAAGCAGCTTGGTCCATAATATCGCTTCTTTCCTATGATTTAAAGTTAATGGTCATCGTATATATCATGATCATTAACGATTTATTTTCTATATTATAACAGCAAAGAAAGTTGGAAGTAAAGTGGAAAAGTGCTTGAAATTCAAGAAAAAACAAGTTAACATAGTGTTAAGTTAATTAATACAGAGAAAATACTTTTAAAGAACGGGATTCAGTTGTTCGGAATAGGAGAAAATGATGTTACAGACAGCGAAAATATTTCAAGATAGAATGATTCTTCAAAGAGGAAAAAGGATTTGTGTATGGGGACAAAGTGAACCAGAAACAACAGTTACTGTAGAGATTCAAGGACAAAAAGAAAGTGCAATTGCAAAAGAAAATGGGGAGTGGTCAGTATGGATTTCGAAATTAAAAGCATCCGAAGATGAAGTGATGCATATTTCCACAGAGACAGAGCATTTGCAATATAAAGATGTTGCAGTTGGTGAAGTATGGGTTGCCGGTGGACAGTCTAATATGGAATTTTGGATGCGATATGAAAAGCACAAAGAAGAGGCGATGAAAGAGATGCCAAAGAACCGATTGCGTTTTTATGATGTGCCGGAAATCAGTTATGATGGTCAGATAGAAGAATTTGACTATAGTAGGCAGGCTATTTGGAGAAAGGCGACAAATGAAGATCTCGAGTACTTTTCGGCAGTCGGCTATTATTTTCAAAAGGAACTGGAATCAGCGTTAGATGTGCCGGTTGCAATCATAGGTTGTAATTGGGTCGGTACGGTTGCGTGTGCGTGGATGAATCCAGAGACTGTGAAGAAAGTTGGACCGGAATGGATAGAGAATTATAAAGAGCGGACAGCAACTTTGGATATGGAAGAATATTGGAAGGAACAGCATGGGAATCCTATGAACAATCGTGGAAATCTGTTTGCAGATGCTTTCACGGAATTTACACTTCCGATAACAAGAAGTGCAGCAGATGCACAGGCATTTTTTGCACAGATGGGAGGCGAGGGAAGTTTCACAGAAGATATTTCCAGGTATCTTTCTATGCTCATGCCGCAGAGTATACCGGGAAGTTTGTATGAACATATGGTGAAGACAATCGCACCTTACGGAATCCATGGATTTTTATGGTATCAGGGAGAAAGTGATGATGATCATCCAGGAATGAACGTATTTTATAAAGATATGTTGTCTGGACTTATATCCGATTGGAGAGCGCTATGGAAGGATGATACGTTACCATTTTTAATCGTACAGCTTCCGGGATTTGAGAAATGGATGGACAATAACAGACCAAATGAATATCCGATTATTCGTCAGTGTCAGCAGTCTGTTGTTGATACAGTAGAAAATACTTATTTGTGTTCTATTTCAGATGCTGGAGAGCAATTGGATATTCATCCAAAAAACAAAAAAGTTGTAGGAGAAAGACTGGCATTGCTTGCACGAAAACATGTTTATGATGAAGAGATTCTTGCAGATGCACCACGTATGGAATCCGTTACATGTGAGAAAAATGTTGTGACAATCACATGGGCTAATGCAGGAGAGGGAATCAAAGTTAAAGGTGATGTGATAGAGTGTTTGCATGTATTTGCCGGAGAGGAAGAAAAAGCATATACATTTGCAACAGAAGGAAAGAAACTGATATTGAATGTAGAACAGGCAGAGGAAGAGCCGCTGAAAGTGAAGTTTGCGAAAACTTCATGGTATCTTGTAAATGTATATAATTCGGCAGATATTCCGGCAATTCCGTTTGAGGCAGAGTGCTAGGCAGAATTCATAAATAAGAGTTTACTGCAAAATAGTAGCAAGGTAAAAGAAAGGAGAGCGACAGAATGAAAACAGAAGTAATTAAATTATACGAAAATCGAGAGGATGTCACATTAACAACGTATGTATTGCAAGATTCACCGGAAATGCTTGCAGGAGGGAAACGTCCGGCAATTTTAATTTGTCCAGGTGGTGGATATATGAGTTGTTCAGACAGAGAGGCAGAGCCAATTGCTATGAAATTTGCATCCATGGGATATCACACATTTGTTCTAAGATATTCAACTTATAGTGGTGGAAAAGCAGATGGATTTCCAGATATTTCTAAACCGCTTACAGTAAAAGAAGAATGCAAATATCCAACACAGATACGTGAGATTGGAAAGTCTATGTTGATCATCCGTGAGCATGCAAAAGAGTGGCTGGTTGACGTAAATCGCATCGCAGTCTGCGGATTCTCAGCAGGAGCACATAATGCGGCGATGTATGCAACCAATTGGCATACTGACACAATCAGTGAATATTTCCATGAAGATAAAGAAAAATTCCGTCCGGCTGCAGCAATTCTTGGTTATACATTAAGCGACTATATTTTCATGAGAGATAATACAGAAAAAAGAAGTCCGATGGATGTAGCATTCTTCAAAGCGTCAAACACAGCATTTTTGGGAACAGGAGAACCATCGGAAGAACTGCTGGATGAAGTCAGCCCGGCAAGACATGTGACAGAGAACACACCACCGATGTATCTGTGGGCAACTGCATCGGATGAACTGGTTCCGGTACAGCATTCACTTCGCATGGCAAATGCACTTGCAGAACACAAGATTCCGTTTGAACTGCACGTGTTTGAGGAAGGTCCGCATGGACTTGGACTTGCAACACAGGCAACAGCGGCAGCAAAATCACAGATGTATTCCGATGCAGCAAAATGGGCAGATTTAGCAGGTTGTTGGTTGGAGAAAAGATTCGCTTTCGACTTGCCGGAAAAAACACCTTTTGAAGAGATGATGGAAAAAGGATTGATTGGATAAAATCAGGTAGGAATCAGATAGGGACGGGGATTAGTGGCTTTTTTGCGAGCAAAAAAGCCACTAACCCCCGTCCCTATCTGGTTCTATTGCGATATTCCAAAGGGGTCATCCCAAAACACTTCTTGAATGCCTGTCTGAAATTACCGATATCTGAATAACCCAATTCCTCTGAAATTACCGCAATTGAAATATCAGGATTGGCGAGCAGGCGGGTAGCCTGGTTCATACGCAATTGCTGGATATTTTCGCTGAAACTCATACCGGTGCTGGATTTGATGATCCTTTGTAATTGACGTTCGCTGTAATTGAAGAAAGAGGACAACTCTTTTAAAGTAACTGTAGCGAAATGCTCCTGTATATATTTCAAGATGAATATCAGGTTTTCGTTCTGGTCATCTTCAACCAGTGACGGAACGATAACATTTGCCCCATGATTGCGAAGCAGCGTAATGAAAAATGCATCGATAATGGAATTGAGCATCCGGTTTTTGTATTGACGATTTCCAATAAATTCTTCATAAGCATAGCCGACATAATTAAATAATTCGTGGTCACCGTGTGTGCGGAACAGAAGGTAAGGGTGTGTCGGTGAATGATATAACATACGCATGAAAAAATCTGATAACACATCATTTTCCGATAAGGTTCCGAAGAAAGCAGTCTCAAAGGTGCTGGTTCTAAGTATAATATTGAACACGATACAGTCATCGGAAAATACACTGACAGCATGCTGTGTATTTGGTGCAATGATGCAAATATCACCGGACTGCATTTTCAATTTTTGCTCCTGAATATAGTTGTAACAAGAACCATGTAAAACACAGAGTACTTCTAAAAAAGAATGAGAGTGCCAGTTGCATGGAAGATAACGAAAATGTTTATAAATTTCACAATCCAAATTTTTATGAAAAAATAACTCTTCTTCTAGATTGTCGACTAGGAATTTAGGAAATAAACAAGCATCTGTCTGACTGGCTTTGACAAAAATATCTCGGCAATCCTTAATATCATGTGGTTTTTCTAAGTGTCGGTCTTGATTTTTGAAATATAAGTCTTTTAATCGTTGCTCTGTCTTACATAAATTTGTATCTATTTCATATTCGTAAGCATCATAAAATCGCATAAGGTATCCTTTCACTGTCTGATAGTAGTAATTTATTATATTCATTATACCAAAGACAAATTTAAAATTCTTTAAAATTCATAGAAATGTCATCTTTGTAATGCTGGAATGTCTGATTTACAACTTTGTTGTAAAATGAGGGATTGTTATACTATGAAATATAATAAGCAGAAGGAGAATCTGGATAATGGGAATATTAGGAAACTGGATTACAAATAAAACAGCAAAACCATTTTATGCAAGAAGAATTATAAAAATATGTAAGCAAGTTTTACATGCAGAGGCAAAGGTATGTGGGCTTGGTCAGTTTCATTTTTATATAAATGGATGCAAGGTAGAAGATCATGAGTTAGACCCGGGATGGACGGATTATCACAAACTGATTGAATATGTAACATTTGATGTAACGTCATATTTAAAAGAAGGGGAAAATGTAATTGGAGCGGAGGTCGGAAATGGCTGGTTTTATAAGATGGACGAGCATTATACATTTAAATTTCCGGAATTTATGCCACCAAATCCGAATCCATATAAACCATTTGGTGAAGAACTTGTATTGGCGGTAGAAGTAATGATTACTTATGTTGATGGAACGATGGAAGTTATTCATGCAGATGAAGATTTTCTTGTAAAAGAGCATCCGGTTGTAATGAGTAATGTATATGGTTCGGAGACCATTGACGGAAGAAAGAATCAGGATGGATGGTGTACAGCAGGGTTCAATGCGACAAGTTGGGAGAATGCTTCGATTGTTACAAAGGAGAAAGAGCCGACTGGCCGGATGATCGACCAGATACAGCCACCAGTGAAGGTGCTCCATTCTTATCAGGGAGAATATTTGAACAATGTACAGAGCAAAGACATCTATGATTTTACACAAAACATGTCCGGAATTTTAGAGTTTGAAGTGAAAGGAAAAGTGGGGGATGCAATTCACCTTTATCCTGCCGAGAAACTTACAAAAAATGGGGATGTCGACCAGATGGCGAAAGGATGGGTAAATTTGGATTCTTGCATTACTTACATAATCGGACAGGATGATGTATGGGAAACATGCAGAATGAAATTTACTTATTTTGCAGGCAGATATGTTGCTGTTGAGAAGCCGGAGAATTGTGAGATGCGTAATCTTACAGCTCATGCAATCAGCAGTGCATATGAGACGGACGGAACATTTACATGTGATGACAAACGTTATGAGCAGATTTACAGTTTGGTGGAAAAAGCAGTTGAGGCAAATATGGTCAGTGTGCATACCGACTGTCCGACAATTGAGCGATTTGCATGGCAGGAGCCGAATCATTTGATGGCACCATCGATTATGTATATGAAAAACGGACGCAAATTGTGGGAGAAGTTTTTGCTTGACATGAGGACAGCACAGCATACGGAACAGGACTATTTTTATGATTTTGCGGGAAATAGAGTTTATCCGGGAGATGGATTGATGCCGTCACAGTGTCCATGTTATATTCCGAATGTCCTTCCGGTTCCGGGGATGGGAAGTTTCTATGATATCATCGGTTGGGGAAGCACCTGTATTCTTGGAACATATTGGCATTATATGTTTTATGGTGACAAGAAGATCATTGAAGATAACTATGATGCAGGTATGAGATATCTGGAACATTTAAAAACAAAGGTCACAGAAAAAGGATTTATCAACCATGGCCTGGGTGACTGGGGTAATCCGAAAAATGAACTTGCAAGAGAAAATATCGAGACGGCTTTCTTATATGCAGATGCCGTAACGCTTGCGAAGTTTGCCAAGATTCTTGAGAAACTTGAGGATAAAAAGAAGCTGGAAGCTTATGCAGAGCAGGTAAAGAAAAACTACAATGAAAAGCTGCTTGTCTGGAATGCAGAAAAAGGATATTGGTGTTATCGTACATGGGATCATGCGGACGAGTTATTTATGACGCAGGCAGTAGAAGCGTTACCGCTTTATTGGGGATTAGTACCAGAGGACAAAGAAGTAGATGTTGTGAAAGCATTTTACGATGCTTTGGAAACAGAAGGTGCATTTGTCAGTGGAGAAATCGGACTTCCATATGTAATTCAGACAGCACGCAAATATCAGATGAATAACTTGATCTGTCAATTCATTTTACGAAAAGAGCATCCAAGTTATTATGCATTTGTATTAGATGGAGAGACGACATTGGGTGAATATTGGGAGACCAATCCGAGAAGCCACTGCCACGATATGATGGGACATATCGTAGAGTGGTATTATAATGGTATCGCAGGAATCCAGGCAGAGGAACCGGGATTTAGAAAGATAAAAATATGCCCGTATTTGCCAGAAAGTATACATGAGTTTAAGTGTATTTATCGTTCTGTGGCAGGGGAGATTTCAGTTCAGGTGAAGGAAGAGCAGGATGGAATGGTATTGCAGGTGAAAGTGCCAAAGGGCGTGGAGTATCAGATTGATACAACCAATCTGGAAAGTAGCAGAGAAATCACGGCAGAGAAGATTAAGATATATCAGGTGATTGTGCGGTAGTTGCAATTGAAAGTTTTCCACAGAATTACAAACAAAAAAGAAGAGTTATCGACAAGAAATACATTGCGAAGGCATAGGTGATAGTTTAATCTATATCTATACTCATTTCTAAAAATTAATCGATTAGTTAAGACTCTTGAGAGTCTAAGGTACGGGATGAGAATTTGAATTTTATAAGTTCTCATTCCGTACAGTTATCTATATTCATATCAAAATATTAAATGAGTTTTTAAAAATTTGAGTTCAGTAACAAATCCAAAATGCAAAAATCAACGCAAAAACAATTTAATAAAGGAGAGGATAAATTGCCAACAGTAGATAAAATATTGATTGCGGTAATGTGTGGAACAAGAGATAAAAATATTCCATTTTCAGATTTACAAAAACTATTGGCTGTTTTAGGATTTCAGTGTAGAATAAAAGGAGACCATTATATATATTATAAAAATGGAGTTGCTGAAATTATTAATATTCAACCGGAAGGAAATAAAGCAAAAGCGTATCAAGTTAAGCAGGTGAGATGTATTATATTAAAATATAAAATGGAGGTCTGAAATTGAATAAATATAAGCAAGTTATTTATTGGTCAGAGGAAGAACACAAATTTATTGTAGAAGTTCCAGAATTACCGGGATGTATGGCAGATGGAATGACGGAGGAAGAGGCATTAAAAAATACAGAACAAATTGTTTCTGAGTGGGTTGAAACTGCGAGAATTTTAGGAAGAAAGGTTCCACAGCCGGAGAGAAAAGTTGTATATATGTGACAACACAGAATAGAAATCATTGAAAATCTAAGGTGCGGAATAAGAATGTAAGGGAAGGCATTATTCTTTGGATGCGTTTCATTGGTGGAAAGTGCGAAAATGATTTTAGGAGAAAAATAACAGCATGCATGCGAGAACAATTTTACAATCATTACAGCAAGGCATCTTGATTTGTAACAGAAATGCCAGAATTGTATATTTTAATGATGCATATGGTGAATTCATCGGGAAGCGGCTTGAGGAGGTTCAGGGAGAAGAGATTACCAAGTATCGAAAGCACGCAATGGTCCCACAGGTGATTCAAACGCAGATACCGATAGAGGGAATTGTACGCACGGAAGGAAATCAAGAGTATTTTGCAAGTGTTTATCCTATTAAGGAAGGCGATATCCCGAACGGAACAATTTCTATTGTTACAACACTCGCACAGCATCAGTTAAAAGTAAAACAGAAAACGGAGACGTTGTCGGAGCGGGTTCGTAAATTTGAGAGAGAAGAGATTCTGGCAGAAATTGCGTATTGCGGCGGAGGCGTAGAAGGTAAGAAAAAGGCCGCGGCACAGTTGGGAATATCACTTGCAACTTTATACAATAAAATAAAAGAAGATTAAGAATGAGCGATAATTTCTAAAATTCTAGAAATTATCGCTCGTTTTATTGTGTAAATCCAGTATATTGCTAAGATTATGGATAGAAAGACAAAGGTATTGTTTAAGAACAGGACTTTTCGATATTAAAAAGTCCATAAGCCACAGTATCAAAAAAAATATGGAGGCAGCAAGATGAAATTAAGAGAAATCGCACATTCAAGAACCGGAGATAAAGGTGATATCTCCAATATTTCTGTAATCCCATATGATGAAGCGGATTACGAATTTTTAAAGAAGCAATTAACGGAAGAAGTTGTGAAAGAATACTTTAAAGAGATATGTAAAGGAGAAGTGGTCAGGTATGAACTGGATGGGTTACACGCATTGAATTTTGTGCTATACCATACGTTAGGAGGCGGGGTAACACGCTCGCTGGCAATTGACCGACATGGCAAAACATTGGGAATGGCATTATTGGAAATGGAGGTTGATAAGTAATGAAGACAATTCGAATTGGAAGTGGAGCAGGTTATGCAGGGGATCGGATTGAGCCGGCGATGGAACTAATTGAAAAAGGAAATCTGGATTATATTATATTTGAATGCCTTGCAGAAAGAACAGTTGCAATCGGACAGCAGGACAAAGAGAAAGACTCGGAAAAAGGATATAATCAGTTGTTAGAATATCGCATGAAAAAGATATTACCTCTGTTGTTCCACAATCATGTAAAGATGATTACAAACATGGGTGCGGCAAATCCAAAGGCGGCTGCAAGACAGACCAAAAAAATTGCAGAAGAACTAGGAATTTCTGGATTAAAAATAGCCTGTGTGACAGGAGATGATATAACAGATAAGTTAGAGAAATATATGGATAATATCGTTCTGGAAAATGGAAAGCAATTGGGGGGATTAAGAGATTCTTTGATCTCGGCAAATGTGTATATGGGCTCGGAAGGAATTCAAGAAGCATTAGCCGGTCAGGCAGATATTGTAATAACAGGGCGAGTATCTGACCCGGCTCTTTCGATTGGACCACTTGTACATGAATTTGAGTGGGATTTAGAGAATAATCCAGATCAAATGGGACAGGCTGTGTTGGTCGGACATTTACTGGAATGTGCCGGACAAGTAACAGGAGGCTATTATGCGGATCCTGGAGTGAAGGATGTGCCGGATTTGTACAAATTGGGATTTCCATTGATAGAAGTCAGCGAAGATGGAAGCTTTGTTGTAACAAAAGTAGAAGGGGCCGGGGGACTTGTAAGTGTAGATACATGTAAAGAACAGACGATATATGAGATTCATAATCCGAAGGCATATCTGACACCGGATGCAACAGCAGATTTTTCAAATGTGGTATTTACACAAGTAGGGGAAAATAGAGTTCTGGCACGAAATGCGACAACCCATGGACGACCGGAGACTTTGAAGGTAAGTGTTGGATATAAAGATTGCTTTATCGGTGAAGGTGAGATTTCCTATGGAGGTGAGACCGCACTGGAACGAGCTCGTATGGCTGCTGATATTATAGAAAAAAGAATTGAATTGACTGGAATCCGGTTAGAGGAATATCGGGCAGATTTTATAGGATATAATTCCTTGTATGGAGATTTGTTGACATCAAAAATGAATACCGGAACGCCGATGGAAGTGAGATTACATATAAGTGGAAGAGCAACCGAACGTTTACAGGCAGAATTGCTTGCAAATGAAGTGGAAGCTCTTTATACAAATGGTCCGGCCGGAGGCGGCGGGGCAGAAAAACGCGTGAAGGAAATCGTTTCGATTTGTTCCATATTTGTTCCAAGAAAGACGGTTCAGTATCAGGTAGAATATTTGGAAACAGGGGATCGTAAGAAGTAGAATTCCTTACATTTGCAAACGCAATAAGTAGCTATAGAAAAGGAAAATGGACATGAGAATAATCAAGAAAAAATTAAGTGAATATGCGGAATTAACAGGATATCTGCACGAATTACATGATGAGACGGATAATATCAAAGAATATCCGGCAATTATAATATTTCCGGGTGGTGGATTTAGAATGTGCAGCTTTTTAGAATCAGAACCAATTGCACTGGCATATCTTGCAGAAGGCTATCAGGCATTTACATTAAAATATACAACAGTGACAGATAAGGAAGATGCTACGATTGAAGATCCAATGTCAGATGCACAAAAAGCATTGGAGTGGATTCGCGCATGCAGAGAAGAGTATTGCATTGGAGAAGGAAAGTTAGCATTGCTCGGATTTTCAGGCGGAGCACATCTTGCGGCTGCAACAGCAACACATGGTCCACAACGACCAGATGTATTACTATTGGGATATCCGGGAATCCTTCACAGTGAATTACGTGCTTTGGAGTGTCCGGATATCGTAGAATGTATAGACGAGAAAACGCCGCCGACATTTCTGTTTGGAACAAGAGACGATAAGGTAACACCACCGAAACATATTCTGGCGTTTGCACAATACCTGGAGCAGAAAAATGTGGAATTTGAAGTTCATATTTTCAGAAAAGGTGAACATGGATTTTCACTCGCAAAACCATTAACCAGTGCGGGAGATAAAAATAGGGTAAATTCGGATGTGGCACAATGGTTTCAACTGAGTGTGAGATGGCTGAAGGAAATGTTGGGTGAGTTTACAGTATATGGTGTCAACGACGGAAGAGCTGGGAAGTATAGTATTGACACAAGAATATGCGAGTTGCTGGAAATACCGGAAACAAAAGCAATCGTATTGACATACTTGCCAATGTTAAATGAAGAACTTCCAGTATTTGTAAGAGATTGGTTAACGCCTAGAAAATTAAATAAAAATCAGAAACTTTTATCGCAGGATAAATTAGAAGAACTAGATAAGAGATTGTTAGAATTATAGTTTTCCACAGAATTGCCAACAAAAATAATTATGAAGGAAGCCCATGGTTTGAGCCATGAGCTTCTTTTTATAAAAAATATTATGTCTCGTCAGCCTCTTTCACAGGAATCTCGACCGGCTTATTTAAAATCTCCATAAATTCTTCGCCGGTAATCGTTTCATGTTCATACAGATACTGAGCCAGTTCATGTAATTTACCAACATTATCTTCAAGTATTTTATAAGCTTTTGAATGTTGCAATTTTACAAGATCGCGGACTTTTTTGTCAATTTCGGTTTGCGTTTCGAGTGAACAAGTCATAGAACTGTCACCACCGAGATATTGGTTGGTCATAGTTTCCATTGCAACCATACCGAATTCTTCATTCATACCATAACGGGTGATCATTGCTTTGGCAAGTTTCGTGGCCTGTTCAATATCGTTGGAAGCACCCGTTGTGATTTGATGGAAAATCAGTTCTTCGGCAGCTCGTCCGCCGGTAAATGTTGCAATTTTATTTTCCAACTCTTCCTTTGTCATGAGGAAATGCTCTCCGTCTTCAACCTGCATCGTATATCCAAGGGCACCGGAAGTTCTTGGAATAATAGTGATTTTGTGTACCGGAGCAGATTCTGTCTGTTTCGCGGCGACAAGTGCGTGACCGACCTCATGATAAGATACAACGAGTTTTTCTTTATTGGAGAGAACCCGGTTTTTCTTTTGATATCCGGCAATAACAACTTCTACACTTTCTTCCATATCTGCCTGCGTGACAAACTTACGATTGTCACGGACAGCACGAAGTGCAGCTTCATTTACAATATTAGCAAGTTCAGCACCGGAGGCGCCGGCAGCAGCTTTGGCAACAGCAGCATAATCGACGTTATCTCCAACACGAATTTTCTTGGCATGTACTTTTAAAATATCAATACGTCCTTGCAGATCTGGGAGTTCGACCGGAATACGACGGTCAAAACGTCCTGGACGGAGGAGTGCAGGATCGAGAGAATCTGGTTGGTTTGTTGCGGCAAGAATAACAACTCCCTTAGAGCCGTCGAATCCATCCATCTCAGTAAGCAACTGATTTAAAGTCTGCTCACGTTCATCGTTTCCAGACATTTGTCCGTTACGTTTCTTTCCAATCGCATCAATCTCATCGATAAATACAATACAAGGAGCTTTCTCATTTGCCTGTTTGAACAGGTCACGCACCTTGGCAGCTCCCATACCAACGAACATCTCAACAAATTCAGAACCTGAAATAGAGAAGAACGGAACATTGGCTTCACCGGCAACTGCTTTGGCAAGTAATGTTTTACCCGTTCCAGGAGGTCCTACTAACAGCGCGCCTTTTGGCATAGAGGCACCAATCTCACGATATTTTTCCGGGGTGTGTAAATAATCTACTAATTCAGATAAAAGCTCTTTTGCTTCGTCTTCACCGGCAACATCAGAAAATTTAATACCACTGGAAGATTTGACATATACTTTTGCATTACTCTTTCCTCCCATACCAAATTGCATGGAATTCATTCCGCCACCCATCTTAGACAGCATTTTTTTGGACAGCCATTGGCCAAGTGCAATCATGATCAACATTGGAAGAAGGCAGGCCATTAAAAAACTAATAATTGGAGATGTCGGCTCAATGATTTCGGATGAAAATTTAGCACCAGATTCGTGAAGCCGGGTTACGAGATCTGGATCGTCAATAATCCCAGTTTTATATACTGTATCTCCTGATTTATCTGTAAATATGATTTGATTTGATTCGATGTTTACAGAATCGATTTGTTTTTCATCAATCATTGTCATAAATGTGCCGTAATCTACTTCTTTGACCTGACGTTGTTCCAGCGCAGGAAGGAGAAGAAAGTTTATACAAAGAATGGCGACAAGTGCAATAATATAATAAAAAATCATAGGTCGTTTTGGTGATTTTACTTCTTGCATAATATGTTTTCAATCCTTTCATCTTTAGTAAAAGATAGTGTAGTACGAAATGTTAAGGAATTCAAGCGAAAAAGTCTGAAAAAACTAAGGAAATCATGAAATTTTTATAAAATGGAAAGATGAAAAAAATCTGTGTAGAAAATCTGCCGTCTGCTTTATACTGCATTTTTGTAAGCTCTCGTGTTATAATAAAGGGCAAAGTGATGATTGAGAGAAAATAGAAGAAATATAGAGTATATAAGATCCTTTGGACAATCATCCAGATAAGTACGGACAGATAAGGAGAAAAGATGCAGTTACGTTTTGAAATTCCAGACAAATTCTGGGGGCTGTTCCGGTCGGTTAACCGGGAGGCTTATATGGAGGCGTTATTGAATATCAATGAAGAATATCAATACAGTAATTATTTCTTAACACGGGAAGTTTGTATTCAAGTGTTAAGTGATATGTATATAAAGAAACATTTTCAGTTAAAACAGGAAGAGGATGAAACAGAGTTCGATTTATTGGAGACACCGGCGAGTAGAACATTGAAATGGCTGCTTCGGACAGGATGGCTAAAAAAACTAGAAGACTATAATACGCTTGCAACCAATATTGTAATTCCGGATTATGCGGCGATTTTTATTGATGCATTTGAACGTTTGGGCTCAGAAGATATGGAAGAGACTGAGATTTATATTCAGAATGTATATGCGACACTATTTTCTTTCAAAAATGATTCCAGAGTAAACTTAAGTATGCTGCGGACTGCATTGGTTAATACAAGAAGATTGAATAAAGCACTGCAGGATATGCTTCATAATATGGATAAATTTTTTGGACGATTATTGGATCAGCAATCTTACCATGATCTGTTAAAAGAACATTTGGAAGGTTATGTAGAAGAAATCGTGCGTAAAAAATATCATATATTGAAGACATCGGATAACTTTTATATTTACAAGACGGATATTAAGAAATGTCTGCGTGACATGAGAGAAAATGAAGAGTGGATAGGGATGGTCAGAGAGCGTTCTAAGGCAATGGGGGATATGAAGGATGACGTGGTAGACTTGTTGGATATGATTGAGAGAGGATTTGATGATATTGAACATCGGATTTCAAACATGGATAAGGAACATACCAAATATGTAAGAGCGACGGTTACAAGATTGAATTATCTGCTCAGCGGAGAAACAGATACGAAAGGTTTGGTTGTTCAATTGCTTAATCAGATGTCGGCAGCTGTGACAGAAGAACAGAATACACAGGTGGAAAATCGTGGAAATGGTTATTCTTATGAGGAAATGCTGCAGCTTACCGGGGAGCGGATGAATATGTCTCTATTGGAAATGTTGTCGGAGAAATCTTTGTATAAACGGAGAAAGCCAAGGGAAGATTTCATTAGTCAGATGGCAGAGGATGAGACGATAGAGGACTTGAACAGAGAAGATGTATTGAAACTGAACAGAATTTTGCAAAGATACAGCAAGCAGGAAATCGAAGCTTTTATTGAGGAACATATGAAGGATGATGTTATGGATGTAGAGAAATTGAAAATAGCAGATGAAGAGTCCTTCGAGAAACTGATATTGGCATATGACTATAGCACAAGAAGAAACAGCAAATATATTGTGCTTGAAGAGGATACGCCACAGATTGAAAATGGATGTTATAAGTATCCGGCTTTAAAATTTGTGCGAAGAGGAATATAAGAGGAAAAACAAATGATAGAATACTACGAACAATTGCTGCAGGAAGAGCAGGAAGCGATTACCGAAATAATCCAGACGCTTTTTCGTCAGACATTTATATTAGAACAAAAATTTGACCGCCGGGCAGGTCGACTGCAGTATGAAAAAGATTATCGCGTATGTACGCGACATTTCGAATTTCTAAAAGCATACTTTGCGATATCAGGAATTCAGTTATGTGAAAATGTGCACATGGGAATTATTTATATCCAAGGCGAAACGCTGTGGGGAGAGAAATTACCGAAGCTGGTAACAATTTATTTACTATTATTGAAATTAATCTATGATGAGCAAATGGCAACGGTTTCATCAAGCAGCCATATTGTTACGACACTTGGGGCAATTAATGGAAAAGCAGGAGAGTTCCGGGTTTTGAAAGGACTGCCATCTCCGACGGAGATGAAACGTACAATAGCAATGCTGAAAAAATATCAGATTGTTGAACCATTGGATTCATTGGAAGAATTAAACGAAGCTACCAGGGTGGTAATTTATCCAAGTATTCATGCGGTATTGCTCGGGGATGATATCCGGGAACTGCTGACAACATTTGAGGAAGCAAAGGAACTGAAATCCCAGCAAAGCGTTTTTCATAAAGAGGTAGAGAGTGAGGAGGAACATCGTGGAGAAACAACAGCCATTTGAGGCCCTTTCAAAAATATGCCTGAATAACTGGCATTATATAGATAGAAAAATATTGACACTTAGTGAGGGAATCAATTTTTTTACAGGACATTCCGGAAGTGGAAAATCAACGGTGTTGGATGCGATGCAGATAGTGCTTTATGCAGATACGGATGGTCGTCGGTTTTTCAATAAAGCAGCGGCGGATGATTCCGACCGCTCACTTATCGAATATCTTCGTGGAATGGTCAATATCAGTGAGAATAATGAATCACAGTATTTGAGAAATAAAAATTTTTCCAGTACTATTGTTTTGGAGTTTGAACGTACAGATACAAAAGACAAACAATGTGTCGGAGTTGTATTTGATGTAGAGACAGCAACAAATGAGATTAGCCGTCAGTTCTTCTGGCATACAGGCGGACTCCTGGAAAATCAATATCGTGCGGAAAAACGGTGCCTTACAACGGTAGAGATGAAAGAATATTTAAGCAGAACATTTACCAAAGAGCAGTATTATTGCGGCTCAAGTAATGAACGATTCCGTCGACAGCTGTATGATGTATATCTTGGCGGGTTGGATATTGAAAAATTTCCTCGACTGTTTAAACGTGCTATTCCATTTAAAATGAATATCAAATTAGAAGATTTTGTGAAAGAATACATTTGTATGGAGCAGGATATTCATATAGAAGATCTTCAGGAAAGCGTTATGCAATATGGACGTATGCAAAGCAAGATTGCGGAGACAATGAAAGAAATCCGTTATCTGACGGACATTCGGGAAGCGTATCAGTCTTATGAAGAAAAACAGCAGGCGGCCGAGAGTTGTGATTATCAGGTTGAACGTTTGGAATTGCTACAGCTGCAACGGAAAAGTAAAGAGTTGCGAGAACGGATTATAGACCGGACAGAGGGAATCAAACAGCAACAGACACAACAGGAAAAATTGAATAAGGAGCTGAAAGAACTTCAAAAGGATTACGAGGATATTCTGTATCATATTGCAAAAAGCGGATACGATTCGTTGCAGATGGAGCTTGGCAATTTAAATGAAGTATTGGAACGGCTGGAAAACAGTAAGGCAAGAATACAAAAGTTGTCTAAGAAATTGAATTTGTGGAAAGATAAAGAGGTTACTCCAAATCAGACAATCTGGGATATTGAGAAGTTTGAAAAAGGAACAATTACAGAGGGGGAACTGGAACGTCTGCAAAAAAGCCTTTTGGAAATCCGGGACAGTCTGGAAACAGAGCGCACTGATACGGTGACAACATTAAATCGTATTAAAAAAGAAGAAAAAGAGATAAAAGAAGAATTAAGAGAATTAAAGCAGGGCAAGAAAGCATATCCACGCGAGCTGGAAGAAGCACGTTTTGAATTGCGCAAACGTCTGCATGAGCGTGTTGGAAAACTGGTAAATGTACAGATTCTTGCAGACCTTCTGGATGTGAAGGATGAGCGTTGGCACAATGCGGTGGAAGGATATCTTGGAAATAATAAGCTTTTATTGATCGTGGAACCGAAGTATGCAAAAGATGCAATGGAAATTTATCGGGAGATGGATAAGAGAAAATTCTTTAGAGCAGCAGTGCTGGACACAGAGCGTGTCAATGCAGAAGAATTTGCAGTGCAAAAAGGAGCCTTGGCGGAGGAAGTAGAGGCAAAAGAAAGTTATGTGCAGGCTTATATCCGATTTGTGTTGGGAAATGTTAAGAAATGCGAATCGATTGAAGAATTACGTGACTGTAAAATCGGTATTACATCGGATTGCGTGCTTTATAAAGGCTTCCGTATGCAGCATATCAACCCGGATAACTATACAAGACGAGCTTATATCGGTGAGACAAGTATGCGTAAACGTATTCTGCAGCTGGAAAGAAAACAGGGTGAGCTGCAGAACGAACGCCTTCCGTTACAAGAGATGCTGGAAGAAATCAAGCGCATTTTAGAATTTGAAATGTTGTTGCAGCCTACGGCGGATTATATGCAGTGGCAGAATGAAGCTGGTCAGATTTCAGAAAAAGAGAAACGAAAAGCACATGTCATTGAGCAGATGAAAAAGCTGCGTGAAGAGTCTGTGGATATGTTGGAGAAACAGAAGTTAGATATTGTGCGCCGTCAGGAAGAAAAAAAGGAGTCCATAGATTCGGTGAAAAAAGCAATCTGGCAGAATGAACAGGATATAGAAAAGTTTAATAATATGATTATTACAACAGAAACTGAATGGTTGGAACGAGAAAAAATGTTGGCAGAAGAGAACAAACGGCGTTCAGAAGAACGAACACAGATGTTGGAAAGTCAATTCAAACAATATCTTGAGAAAACAAAGTCGCTTAATTATGATTATATGAAACGACAAAAACAGATGGAACAAGACCCGTTGAAAGATCAGATGGATCGTTTTTATCAGAAGTTGGTCGATGTTCGAAGTGTGTATAACCAGCAATATCCAAATCGTTCATTTTCAACGAGTGTGAAGGATAATAAGATGTACGATAAACTGTTGGATAGTCTTACTTGTGAGGACTTGGAGCGATATCGGGCATCTGCACAGGAGCAGGCAAAATCAGCGGTAGAACATTTCAAAGATGATTTTATTTTCAAAATCCGAAGCGCTATCCGAGAGGCTTATCAGCGAAGAGATGAGCTCAATCGTATCATTAGCCGTCTGGACTTTGGTAAGGATAAATACCAGTTTGTAATCACAAAAAACAAAGGTGCGGATGGAAAATATTACAAGATGTTCATGGATGATGCGCTTCAGATCGATCCGCATCAGTTAAGCGGTTCAATGGACAATCAGATGAACATGTTTACAATGGAACATGAAGAAGAATACGGAGAAATGATGAATGAGTTGATCCATATCTTTATACCACCGGAGAATGCAACGAAAGAAGAGCAGGATGAAGCGAGAAAGAACATGGAAAAATATGCGGATTACAGAACGTATCTTTCTTTCGATATGCAGCAGATTGTTCATGGTGAAAAAGATATGAAGATTGGGCTGAGTAAGATGATCAAGAAAAATTCCGGAGGAGAAGGTCAGAATCCATTGTATGTGGCACTTTTGGCAAGTTTTGCGCAGGTGTATCGAGTGAATCTGTCGCCTAAATTGCGTCGTAATCCAACATTGCGCCTTGTCGTGTTGGATGAGGCATTTTCTAAAATGGATGCGGAAAAAGTAGCAAGCTGTATCTCTTTGATCAGAGGACTTGGATTCCAGGCGATTATCAGTGCAACAAACGATAAGATTCAGAATTATCTTGAAAATGTAGACAAGACATTTGTGTATGCCAATCCGAATAAGAAACATATTTCCATTCAGGAGTTTGAGAAAACGGAGTTTGGACAGTTGACGGAAGAGGCGTAAGATAGAATCTATCTCCGTGTGAAAGCGGAGATAGATTTTCTTAATCCATTATAAGGGCTACGAAAACAAATAAGTATATTTTCGCATCTGTGCAAATATAACCGTCTCCACCCGGTTGCGTATCTCTTCTGGATATGCTCCTGCATTTACGAGTAATTCGTTTACATCTTTTTTAGTAAAGTGAAACTTTAGATTCATGTTATATAAGGATTCGGAAATATCCAATTGTTCGTCAAATTCACTGCATATTGTTTTGGATTGAACATTATCAATTAGTGAGTAAGTATCTCCAGATAGAGGATAATCCATTGTTGTATCTGACAGAAGTCCCGCTCCATTATCAAAAATTGGACAGTACATATAATCTCCGTTCCCATTCATCAGAACCGCTATATTATGCGTGTGCCGGTCTTCGTTTAGGAAAAATGCGTCAATTGTCAGAAGTTTATTCATATAAATACCAAAATTCTGAAGGCCAGTTATGCGTTCCACCTGTTGTACTAAGAAATGCAAGCGCTCCTTATATTCTGGTATTCTATACAAGGTTTTGTATAGGCTTTCTCCAAAAAAATTTTTGAATAGCCGTTCCAAGGTGATAATCTGCCAGTCTTCATTCAGGAAATTTTTACTTTTTACCCCATTATAAATCACAGAACTGTATTTTATTTTTTCAAGGTCATAACATACAAATTCATTTTCGGTCAATGTTGATTTTTTCAGAAGATGCGATATCATGTATTCAGCTAAGCCTTCATATCCTGTGTAATCAGCTTTGTACCATATTCCTTTATTCTCCCATTTTAGTTGGTTCCCTTTCGATGACTGACGATCATTTGTACGGATATTCTGCTCAAATAATTCTATCATTCCAGCTACCTCTCTATACGAATCCAAAAATCATCTTCCGCCATTCTACCTTCGGTTTTTTCTATAATCATAATCGGATCGTAAAATGGCAATCCTAAATCTTTGAGTATCAACTTCATCTTATCTCTGCTTTCGGGGAAGCATCTTGATTCCAGAAATTCTTGATATTGATTATAATTTGGAGTTTCTACAACACCGAAAGCACGGAACATAATCTTATCAGTATAATTTTTTATTTTTACTTTTTGTTCCTGTTCATTCACATCAATTAAAGTACATACATTCGAACTATACATATACCAAAGTCTGAGCGGCCATATTTTTTCGGGAACTCGGACTTCCTGTTCATATTCAGGATATCTTTGTAGCATTTTAAGAAATGGAACAATTGGTCCGTGAATAGCTTCCTTACTTCGCTCCCAGCGCTCTACAGTTGGCTTTGAACAATTGATAAATTCTGCAAACTCCTTCTGTGTCAAATGTAGTTCCTTACGAATTTGTTTGATTTCCGTTGCGGTTGTATATTCGGGGATTATAAATAATTTTTCTTTCATAGATTCACCTTCTGTTTTTAGGAATATCCACTTTTTGTTTATTAAATCATATAAATTTGTATTTGTAAATAAAAACCATTATTTTAATGGTTTATTTGAGTTAAAAACAATCAAATTGATGGTTTTGGTGAAGCTGTCAGAATAGTATAAAGGAAATATCCTTTATACTGCATTTTTTACAAGGGCATGTTATAATAAGGGAACAAGCGTAAATTGGTTGTCGCTTACAATATATTGTACCCGATAATCGAAAATCTGCAAAAGAGAAAGAAGGGCTGATGATGGCTGTTTACGATAGTTTAGGTAATATGCTTACAAGATTCGGGCGCTGGATTGTGCGACAGACAAAAGGAAGCTATAAATCTGCAAGATTATCCCATGTGATACGGGAAGAAGAACGAAAACAGGATGATTTATTTCGCCAGATTGGGGAATATTATTATCAGATGTATGGCAAGGATGCAGATGGGCAGATGAAGATCTGGTGTGATGCAATTTGGAATAATAAGATGATGGTGATTCAGTACCAGAGTCAAAAAAGACTGGTGAAGGGAGTCGCTTACTGTCCGAATTGTAGCCAGGAAGTTCCATTACATTCAAAATACTGTAATCATTGCGGGGCAAGAATAAGTACAACTCCAGAGATACAAACAAAAGAAACCGCACCATTTTCAGCAAAAATATGTCCCGGATGTGGCGCTGTGATTACAGATGGAGATGTTTTCTGTGCAAATTGCGGAGGAAGAATTCCGGAGAAGAAAAGTTTGAAGGATTTTGTGAAAACGAAAGTGGCAGAGCATAAGGAAAAAGCAGAATTAGAGCGACAGGAAGAAGAAAAAGAGTTTGAAGATGTTGACAAGGAAGTTGTTGCGGATGTAGAAATTAAGATAGACGAGGTAGCTGAGGTGCCAGAAGAATCTGCAACAGAAAATAAAGCAATAGAAGTTACTGAAATAAAAACCGAAGAAACACAAAAGCAGCAACGAGAGCAAGTCGATGTAACAGATGACTCTCAAAATGAGCAGAGTAAAGAAATTTCGGAAAAAGCAGTTGCAGATAACAAAAAAATTGAAGAATCACAATTTACAAAAGATGAAGAGTCGAATGACTCAGAAACTGCATTGAAGAGAACCTGTCACGAATGTGGCAACTCAATCGAATACGGACAGAATTTCTGTCCGAAGTGTGGAGTGAAATTGTAGTTGCAGGTTACAGTATTATGTGACTTGTAACCAATTATAGTAAGGGAGATATTTATTATGAAATTAATGATTGCATCAGATATACACGGTTCTGCATTATATTGTAGAGAATTAATGGAAGCCTGGAAACGAGAAGCAGCGGATCGGATGTTGATTTTAGGAGATATTTTATATCATGGTCCGAGAAATGATCTGCCGGCAGAGTATGCTCCGAAAAAGGTCATCTCTATGTTAAACCCACTGAAAGAAAATTTGTTATGTGTACGTGGAAATTGTGATACAGAAGTAGATCAGATGGTGTTGGATTTTCCAATATTGGCAGATTATTGTTTTTTAGATTTGGATGGACAGACTATTTTTGCAACACATGGGCATGTGTACAATCCACAGAACCCGCCAATGTTAAAAGACGGAGATATTTTGTTGAATGGACATACCCATATTCCTGCATGTAAAAGGTTTACAACTGAAAGCGGAGCAAAATGCACATATATGAATCCAGGCTCGGTTTCTATACCAAAAGAAAAATCGCAGCACAGTTATATGATTGTAGAAAATGGCGTATTTGAATGGAAAAATATGGAAGGAAAGGTATACCATACATGGAAGAGAGATACGCATTGTTAATTGACGCGGAAAATGTTTCTGCAAAATATATTAAACCGATATTAGATGAACTGTCGAAATATGGAAATGTGACATATAAACGTATTTACGGAGACTGGACAAAATCGCAGAGTGCGAGCTGGAAAGAAGTCTTGCTTCAAAATAGTATTACGCCAATTCAGCAGTTCAGTTATACATATGGAAAGAATGCTACAGATTCAGCCATGATCATAGATGCAATGGATATGCTGTATACAAATGATCTGGAAGGATTTTGTCTTGTGTCAAGCGACAGTGATTTTACCAAATTAGCGAGTAGATTGCGTGAAAGTGGAAGAACGGTAATAGGAATGGGAGAAAGCAAAACACCAACACCATTTCGTAAGGCTTGCGACATTTTTACAGAATTAGAGCTGCTATTGGATGATATCAAAGATGGCAAGAAAAATGAAGTGACAAAAGGACAGATTGAAGAGTCGGTTATTAAGATTATTACAGAAAATCAAAATAATGATAAAGAGACCGGACTAGGTGAAGTGGGAAGCCGTCTTGTAAAATTGTATTCTGACTTTGATGTAAGACGCTATGGGTACAGTTTGTTGTCTAAATTTTTAGAGACATTTCCAAAGCTAAAATTAAAACAGGATGGTACGCAGGTTACGGTGATGTTATACGAAGATAAAAGCCGTAAAGAAATGCTGGAGGAATTTATTGTCCAACAGATCAAAGAAGCGGGTGTGCAGGGAATCTTACTTGGAACACTTGGTAATCGTATTCATAATAAATTCAAAGATTTCAAAGTTCGTGATTACGGATATTCCCAGTTTAAGCAATACGTTCAGAGCCTTCGTAATGTAGAGGTGGAAGAGGAGGACGAGAGATACTGGGCTGTCTATAAAAAATAAAAATATCATAAGATAAGAAAGGTGGAAATTATGAACAAAGGGCGTGTTACAATTCCGACAGACCTGGATGTAATTCAGGAGACAATCGAACTTGCAGACAAATGGGGGGCTGACGCCGTACGTGACTGCGATGGTACGGATTTTCCGGTAGAGTTGAAGGATGTAGGATTAAAGGTATATTCTACGTACTATACAACGAGAAAGGATAATAAGTGGGCTAAGGCAAATCCAGATGAAATTCAGCAGATGTATTTGATGACACCATTTTATACTGCGGATGGGAATGTCTTGAGGGTGCATTTGATGAAGGGATTATACCCGGATATGTTAAAACCGAATTCTGTAGATGATATTACCAGATGGTGGGAAGTCGTTGATCGCAGTACGGGAGAAGTTGTCCCGGCAGGGCAGTGGGAATACGATGAAGAACAGGGTGATGTAATCATTCAGACAACACCGTTTCATGATTATACCGTAAGTTTTCTGGCATATATCTTGTGGGATCCGGTACATATGTATAATGCGGTGGTAAATGACTGGAAGGATGTAGAACATCAGCTTACATTTGATGTGAGACAGCCAAAGACACATGCGTATACGATGAAACGTCTGGAGAAATTCATCGAAGAGCATCCGTATGTAAATGTTTTGCGATTTACGACATTTTTCCACCAGTTTACATTGGTGTTTGATGAACTGGCACGGGAAAAATATGTTGACTGGTACGGATATTCTGCATCGGTAAGTCCGTATATCCTCAAACAGTTTGAGGAAGAAGTGGGATATAGATTCCGTCCGGAATTCATCATAGATCAGGGATATTACAATAATCAGTATCGAATTCCATCCAAAGAATACAAAGATTTTCAGGCGTTTCAGAGAAGAGAAGTCGCAAAAATCGCAAAAGAAATGGTAGATATTTGCCACGAACATGGAAAAGAAGCGATGATGTTTTTAGGAGATCACTGGATTGGAACGGAACCATTTATGGATGAATTTGCTTCAATAGGCCTGGATGCAGTTGTAGGAAGTGTTGGAAATGGTGCAACACTTCGTCTGATCAGTGACATTAAAGGTGTGAAGTATACAGAAGGCAGATTTCTTCCATATTTTTTCCCGGACACCTTTCATGAAGGTGGAGATCCTGTAAAAGAAGCGAAGGTGAACTGGGTAACAGCGAGACGTGCAATTCTTCGAAAACCAATCGATCGGATCGGATATGGAGGGTATTTGAAACTTGCATTGCAGTTCCCGGATTTTGTGGAGTATGTGGAATCGGTTTGTGATGAGTTCCGTGTATTATATGAGAACATCAAAGGAACAACTCCATATTGCATTAAGAATGTGGCTGTGTTGAACTGCTGGGGTAAGATGAGAGCATGGGGAAATCATATGGTTCATCATGGACTGTATTACAAACAGAATTATTCTTATTTCGGAATCATAGAAGCTCTCTCAGGGGCACCATTTAATGTGACATTTATCAGTTTTGAAGACATTTTGGAAAATCCGGATATTTTGAAGGATATTGATGTGATTATTAATGTCGGAGATGCCGACACGGCACATACAGGCGGAGAATACTGGTGCAATCCGATCATCTCTTCTGCTATTAAGAAATTTGTATATGAAGGCGGCGGAATTATTGGTGTAGGTGAGCCGGGAGCACATCAGGCGAATGGACGTTTCTTCCAATTGGCAAATGTATTCGGTGTAGAAGAAGAGACGGGATTTACATTAGGATATGACAAATATAATTGGGAAGTGCATAAACATTTCATTACGGAAGATGCCTCCGAGGAAATTGATTTTGGCGAGGGAAAAGCCAATATATATGCTCTGGAAGGAAGCAAGATTCTGGCATTGAGAGAGAGAGACGTTCAACTGGCTGTGAATGCATTCGGTCAGGGACGTGCTGTTTATATTGGAGGATTGCCTTACAGCTTTGAGAACAGTCGTTTATTGTATCGTGCAATTTTATGGAGCACGCATGAGGAAGAGAATTTGAAGAAATGGTTCTCAACAAATTACAACGTTGAAGTGCATGCTTATATTAAAAATGGAAAATACTGCGTTGTAAATAATACGTATGAGCCACAGAAAACGACGGTTTACAAAGGTGACGGAACTTCTTTTGAGTTACAAATGGAAGCAAATCAGATTATCTGGTACGAGATATAAGGAATAGTCCGGTATACAGTTGATTTTGCAGTGTGTACAAATCAATGTATATCGGATATACGGAGGATAGAACATGAATCAGTCAGATGCCTGTGCAAAGAAGCAGGAGGCAATCGAACATTTTCAGTTTCAGGGAACATTAATAAACGAAAAAACATATGGGAATGGCCATATTAATGATACATTCCTGCTTGAGTTTGCAAATCCAGACCAGAAAGTGGTTTTGCAGAGACTTAATCATCAGATTTTTACAAAACCGGTGGAAGTGATGGAGAATATAGAAGGGATCACATCGTATCTCAGAGAGCAGATCGGAAAAGAAGGCGGGAATCCGAATCGGGAAACATTGAATCTTATCAAAGCGATTGATGAGAAACCATATTATCAAGATTCCATCGGTTCTTTTTGGCGTGCATTTTATTTTATAGAAGATGCAGTATGTCTGGAACAGGTAGAAAAGCCATCAGACTTTTATGAGAGTGCTGTGACATTTGGACATTTTCAATATATGCTAAAGAATTATCCGGCTGATACTTTGCATGAGACGATTCCGGGATTTCATGACACTACAATGCGATTCCGGGCATTTGAACAGTCCGTGAGGGAGGATGTATGCGGACGAGTCAAAGAAGTAAGTCCGGAGATTGAATTTGTATTACAGAGAGAAACGGAGACACATGTATTGGTAGATCTGTTAAGAGACGGAGAACTGCCGCTTCGAGTGACACATAATGATACAAAATTGAACAACATTATGTTGGATGCAAAGACGAGAAAAGGCATGTGCGTGATCGATCTTGATACGGTTATGCCGGGGCTTGCAATCTATGATTTTGGAGATTCGATCCGTTTTGGAGCAAGTACGGCTGCAGAAGATGAAAAGGATTTGTCAAAAGTGTCGTGCAGTATGGAGTTGTTTGAGTGCTATACAAGAGGTTATATTGAGGGATGTCAGGGAACACTTACAAAGAAAGAGTTGGAAATGTTGCCGATGGGGGCAAAGCTTATGACATTGGAATGTGGAATACGATTTCTGACAGATTATCTGCAGGGAGATGTGTACTATAAGATTCACAGGCCGGAGCAGAATCTGGATCGGTGCAGGACACAGTTTAAATTGGTTGCGGATATGGAATCGAAGTGGACTCAGATGAAACAGATTATAGAAAAATATTGTTAAATACCGATCTGATAAATTTATAAAATGAAAATATAATGATATCAAAGAATAGCAGAATCGTGAAAGGCAAGTAGAAAAGATGGCAAAAAAAAGAAAAAAACCGAAAATGGAATTCCGATATTATCAGATGCCGCCCGGAAGTCCGATCCTCGCTCTGTTAGGAGAGAAATGGGTGCAGAATTATGGCAGAGATATTGACTATCTTCATTTTCACAATTATCTGGAGATTGGATTTTGCTATTATGGCGAAGGGGCTGTAACACTGGGAGAGGAAGATTTTCGCTTTTCGGGCAGAGAATTTACTGTTATTCCTAAGAATTTTGCACATACCACCAATAGTGACCCGGACAATATGAGCAGTTGGGAATATCTGTTTATAGATGTGGATGGATTACTGCAAAGCATTTATCCAGATAATCCGATGAGAACAGGGAAGATTATTCGTCGAATCAACTCTAAGGCGCTCTTTCTAAAAGAGGAAGAATATCCTGGAATTGCGAAAAAAATTTTAAAGATTATTGAAATAATGCGTAAAGCGGAAGAGTTTTATTTAGAGGAAGCGAAGGGAGTTCTTGGATCGTTACTTGTTGAGGTGGCAAGAATGAATCGTATGAGTGATGAGGAAGAAATGGATGTGGACAGAGGAAAAATTACCAATATGATTTCTAAAACGCTTGATTATAGTGCAGATAATTATATGCAGGATATAAAAGTTGAAGAGCTGGCAAGGTATATCCATATCAGTGAGACGCATTTTAGACGTGTTTTTTCTACATACATGAAGATGAGTCCGTTAGAATATATCAACACAGTGCGGATTCAGGCGGCATGTGAGTTTTTGAAAACAACAGATGAGCCGATTGCAGATATTGCATATAAATGTGGATTTACAACAAACTCTACATTCAATCGAAATTTTAAACAAATCATGGGAATGCCTCCTGTTGAATGGAGGAAACGACCAGAAAATTTCGAGCATCAATTATTGAAATTTGAGATTCATTCAGAGGAAGGCTGGTAAAAAATTGTACAATTATAAAATGGTAGAACAAGTTAAAAGGAAAACAAAAAAAATGTCCGGAGTGCTGCGAAAACTCATGCTTATATTCGGTGTATTATTTGTGTTGATGGGAATTATGATTTCACAGGCATTTATGCTGGCTGGATTTCTTTTGGTATTATTGTATTTTGTGTATGATGCATTTAGCCAGAAAGAATATGAATATACATTAGAAAATCACATACTGACGATTGACGTGATTTATGGCAAAAGATATCGTAAAACAGCGCACATTCTGGACTTGCAGGAACTTGAGGTTGTTGCACCGAACTGGGCTGAGGCGGTTGCCAAATATCGAAAGAACGGAGGAAACGTAAAACTTCCAAAGTATGACTATACATCTTATGAGGACGATATCCCATATTATACAATGATTATCATTGAAGATCATAAAAAAATCAAATTGTTGTTAGATTTGAATGATGAATTTTTGCAGACGTTGAAACGTATGTATCCATCAAAAGTCTTTTTTGCATAAAATAAAGAAAAAACTGTTGGAAAGACAAAAAATAAGGCACGTTTTGATTGAAAAAAAGATGAGAAAACCCACTTTTTTTAGTATATTTTAAGCAAATATATTGAAGAAAGTGGGTTTTTTGTGAAAAAAATCTATAAGTGATAAAAAAATAACAAAAAATAAGATGGGAAAAGCATACGAAATAGGCAAAATACATAAAATGGTCGAAAATGCACATTATATGAACGCATATGCAAACTATACAAAAAAATCGGATGATATAATACACCCATAAACAAATCAGACAAAAAGTTGTAAGGCTTTTTAAAAGGAAAAAAGGAGGAAAAGGAATATGAAAAAGAAAGTGATTACAGTGTTACTTGCCGGCGCAATGGTAATGTCGCTTACAGCCTGCGGAGGAAGTTCCGATTCAACAAGTAAAAGTGACAGCAAAGGTTCAGGGGACAGTAATAAACTGACTGTTTGGGCATGGGATCAGAACTTCAATATCAAAGCTATGAACATAGCAGCAGAGGAGTACAAGAAAGATCATCCGGATTTTGAACTGGAAGTAATAGAAACATCTTCTGATGATTGCCAGACAAAACTGACAACAGCAGCTAATGCAGGTGATTATAGCACATTACCGGATATTGTATTGATGCAGGACAATAGTTATCAGAAATATCTCAAGAGTTATCCGGATGCATTTACAGATTTGGCAGACATAGATATAAACTGGGATGATTTTGGAAAATTAAAACAATCCTATTCTATGGTAGATGACAAACATTACGGAGTTCCATTTGATAATGGTGCAGTAATTGCAGCGTATCGTACAGATATTCTTGCAGATGCAGGATATACAGTTGATGATTTGACAGACATTACTTGGGAAGAGTTTGAAAAAATCGGAAAAGATGTACATGATAAGACTGGAAAATATCTTCTTACAAGTGAAGGAACCGGCGGAGATGTAATGATGTTTATGATTCAATCTTGTGGAGCGAATTATGTAAACGAAGACGGAGAAGCTTACATTGTTGGAAATGATGTGGCAGAAAAATGTGTAGATATTTATACAGAACTGGTTAAAAATGACGTTGTTAAGTTAGTAAATAACTGGGATGAATATATTTCAACAATTACAAGTGGTGAAGCAGCAGGCGTTGTCAATGGTAACTGGATTACAGCTACACTGATGACAACAGAGGATCAGAAAGGTCTGTGGGAGATTACAACAATGCCAAGCGTAGATGGTGTTGATTCAGCTACACACTATGCAAACAATGGTGGATCTTCATGGTACATAACAGCAAACTGCCAGAATGTTGATCTTGCAGAAGACTTCCTTGCAAGTACATTTGGTTCAAGTACAGATTTCTATGATGCAATTCTTCCTGAAACAGGAGCAATTTCCTGCTACCTGCCAGCCGGAGAATCAGAAGTTTACAATGAACCAAGCGAGTTCTTCAACAATCAGCCGATCTTCTCTACAATTGTTGAATACTCCTCACACATTCCGGAGTTCACAAAGACACCTTATCACTATGAGGCAAGAGAGTGTATCAATACAGCGGTTGTTAATATCGTAAATGGTACAAGCAAAGCGGATGCTTTGAAAGAAGCTCAGGAAACTCTCGAGTTCAAGATGGCAGAGTAATAAAATAAATAATAAAAGAAACTCTAACAGTGGGGGTGCTGTTTTACAGTCCCCCGCTCAGTGTTTCTTGATATAGGTAAAAGGTTCTAAACCTTGTAAAATGAGGCAATAAAGATTAGTGATGAAAGGAGAATTTATTGTGAAATCTAAGAAAAATGGGATGTCACTTCTTGCGAAGCAAAGAGCGGCTGGCTGGGCTTTTTTAACTCCTGCTACAATCCTGATTGCAGTTATGAGTTTTTATCCGATGGTCCGGGCATTTATTATTTCTTTAGAAACCGGAGCAGGTGCAAATATGCACTTTACAGGATTTAGTAATTATAAGCGAATTCTTGCGGATAAAGTATTCCAGCAGTCAATCGGAAATACATTTTTATATCTGATCATTCAGGTACCAATCATGTTGATTCTTGCTATTTTGCTGGCTCAAATGTTGAATAACAGAGATTTGAAATTAAGAGGACTTTTCCGTACTTGTGTATTCCTTCCGTGTGCAACATCACTGGTATCGTATTCATTGATTTTCCGTTCTATGTTTGCAACCGATGGATTGATTAACAGTATCCTTGTAAAGTTAGGAATTTTAAGTTCTGGATATAATTTTCTTGGACATTCAGCCAGTGCGAAAGCAGTTATCATTCTTGCACTAATCTGGAGATGGACAGGATATAACATGGTATTCTATTTGTCAGGACTTCAGAATATTGAATATTCGGTATATGAAGCAGCTAAGATTGACGGAGCAAATGGATGGAAAACATTCTGGAAGATTACAGTTCCACTTCTGAAACCGACAATTATCATGACATTTATCATGTCAATTAATGGTACATTACAGCTGTTTGATGAGTCTGTAAACCTGACAAAGGGTGGTCCGGCCAATACGACCATTACAATGTCACATTACATTTATAACACATGCTTTATCAATGTACCGAACTTTGGATATGCGGCAGCAATGTCATTTATCATATTCATTATGGTAGCAGTATTAGCATTCATCAATTTGAAAGTAGGTGATACACGTGACTGAGAAGAAAAGTAAATCAATGATTCAGAGAAGACTGATCCCGACATATATTTTCCTGACGATCGTATCATTTATTTCCGTATTTCCCTTGTACTGGATGATTTCCGCGGCAACGAATACATCAACAGAAGTGTCGAGAGGAAAATTACTTCCTGGAACACATTTTATGGAGAACTTCAACAACCTTGTATCACAGCAGCCTTTGTGGCGTTCGCTTGGGAACTCTTTTCTTTATGCCATCCTGACAACTGTGATCTGTCTGTTAATCTGTTCTATCGCAGGATATGGATTTGAAGTTTACCATGACAAAGGAAAAGACAGACTGTTCTCAATTCTGCTTCTGGCAATGATGGTTCCACAGGTAGCAACCATGGTACCTTTGTTCCAGATGTTCACAAAAGCAAAATTGTTGAACACAGCAATCGGATTCATGCTTCCAATGATCTCGACTCCATTTATGATCATGATGTTCAGACAGAATGCAAGAGCATTCCCGGTTGATATTATTGAAGCGGCTCGAATTGATGGATTAAGTGAAGTAATGATTTTCTTCAGAATGTTTATTCCAACAATGAAATCAACTTATGCGGCAGCAGCAGTTATTACATTTATGAATGCATGGAATGCATACTTATGGCCAAAGGTAATCATGTCTGATAACAGAGCAATGACAATGCCAATGTTGATCGCAAACCTGATTACAGGATATGTAACAGATTATGGTATGTTAATGTGCGGTGTGTTGTTCTGTTCTATTCCTACAATGATCGTATTTTTCGTATTACAGAAACAGTTTACAGAAGGTATTACCGGTGCTGTAAAATAACATGTTTAAGATGCCCTTCAGTTTTGGAGGGCATTTTTTAAAAGAGAGACAGGAGGTTAATTATGAATGTATTTGATTATGCTTTAGTAAAAGAACCATTGTATTTCCGTGATGCGAGAATGGACGCACATTCGGATCATATTTATTATAAAGACAAAAATGAAGTACAGGCGGGGGAATCATCGTATCGTTATAGCCTGAATGGAGTGTGGAAATTCCATTATGCAAGAAATTACGAAAGTACGATTAAAGGATTCGAGTCTGAAGAATATTCCTGCAGAGACTGGGATGAAATCTATGTACCTGCACATATTCAAATGGAAGGATATGATGTGCCTCAATATGCAAATGTACAGTATCCATGGGAAGGGCATGAAGATATTCATCCCGGAGAAATACCGGAACATTTTAATCCTGTTGCAAGCTATGTAAATTATTTTATGGTGCCGGAAGAAATGAAAGGAAAACGACTCTTTATTTCCTTTCAGGGAGCAGAAAGCGGACTTGCACTTTGGGTGAATGGAGTGTTTGCGGGTTATAGTGAGGATTCCTTTACACCTTCGGAATTTGAATTGACAGATTATATAAAAGAAGGGGAGAATAAACTGGCAGTCCAGGTGTTCAAATGGACGGCAAGCAGTTGGTGTGAAGATCAGGATTTCTTCCGGTTTTCTGGTATTTACCGTGATGTATATCTTTATACAGTTCCGGATGTTCATATATATGATTTAAAGACTCGTGCGATTCCTGACGAAACGTTAAAAACAGCAGTTTTTGAAATGGAGGCTACAGTTTGGGGAAGCGGAACGGCGAAAATTGTGCTGTCAAAAGAAAGCAGAGTAATCCTTGAGGAGTGTAAAAATCTGGAAGATATAAAAGATAATTCAAAAGATAAAAATCATTTTGAATGGAAAATAGATAATCCGGAGCTTTGGAGTGCAGAAGTCCCAACTTTATATGATTTAAGGATTGAAGTTTATAACGAAAAGGGAGCACTGCAAGAAGTAATTCCTCAAAAAATCGGATTCCGCCGTTTTGAAATGAAAGACGGAATTATGACATTAAACGGAAAACGAATTGTATTTAAAGGTGTAAACCGACACGAATTTAGTTCTGTCAGCGGAAGATATGTATCTGAAGAAGAACTTAGAAAAGACCTTAAAATTATGAAGCAGAACAATATCAATGCAATTCGTACCTGCCACTATCCAGATGCATCAAAGATTTATGAACTTTGTGATGAATACGGAATTTATATGATTGATGAAACCAATCTGGAATCTCATGGTTCCTGGGATGTGGCAGAGATGACCAAGGATTATACCTATATAGTTCCACATGACAAGCCGGAGTGGCTGGGGATGATGTTGGATCGTGCTAATTCAATGTACCAGAGAGACAAGAATCATGCAGCAATCCTAATCTGGTCTTGTGGAAACGAATCTTTTGGGGGAAAAGATATTTATGAGATGTCGCAGTTCTTCCGAAGAGAAGATCCAACCCGCTTGGTGCATTATGAAGGCTTGTTCCATGATCGAAGCTATAACGATACAAGCGATATGGAAAGCCAGATGTATCCGAGTGTGGAAGCAATCCGAGAATTTCTTGCAAAAGATGACAGTAAACCATTTATCTGCTGTGAATATACACATGCGATGGGAAATTCTTGCGGTGCAATGCACAAATATACAGATTTGACAGATACAGAACCAAAATATCAAGGAGGATTTATTTGGGATTACATTGATCAGTCAATTTATAAAAAAGATCGTTACGGAAAAGAATTCCAGGCATATGGTGGTGATTTTGGAGATCGTCCGACAGATTATAATTTTAGTGGAAATGGTATTGCGTATGGTGGAAATCGTGATGCATCGCCGAAGATGCAGGAGGTAAAATTTAATTATCAAAATATTACTGCAGAAGTGAGCGAAGAATCGGTACTTATTAAAAATAAAAATCTGTTCATAAATACAGACAAATTTGATTGTAAAGTGACTGTCGCAAAAAATGGAAAACTGATTCGTACAGCTACAATGGATACGGCTGTAGAACCATTGTGCGAGAAGAAATATGAACTTCCGTTTGAAAAAGAAAGCCGTCCCGGAGAGTATACAATAACAGTTTCATTTCATTTAAAGGAACAGACGATATGGGCAGAGGCCGGACATGAAATTGCATTCGGTCAGTATGTTTATAATGTTGATGGTGTAAAAGAGATATGTACAGATGAAATTCAGGTTATTCATAGTACGCATAATATCGGAGTTCGAGGAGCTCATTTTGAAGTGCTGTTTTCCGTGTTAAATGGTGGTCTTGTTTCATATAAATATGCGGGCCGAGAGATGATCGAGGCAATACCAAAACCGAATTTCTGGCGTGCACCGACAGACAATGACTGTGGAAATCAGATGCCGATGCGTTATGCACAGTGGAAGATTGCCAGTATGTATCTGGGTCATAAAGAGTATCGGAAAGGTGAACATGGTCCGATGAACCTTCCTGAAGTAGAAGAAGGAAAAAATACAATAAAGATTTCTTATACTTATTTTATGCCGACAACTCCGGCAAGCGAATGCAGACTTTCCTATGAAGTATTTGCAGATGGAAGAATCAAAACAACGTTATCTTACGATCCGGTGGAAGGTCTTGGAGATATGCCTGAATTCGGAGTCCTTTTTAAACTGAACGCAGATTATGACAGGGTGGAATGGTACGGACTCGGAGAAGCAGAGACTTATGCAGACAGAAAGCATGGCGCAAAGCTTGGAATCTATCAGAATAAAGTGGTTGATAATATGGCACAGTATATGGTTCCGCAGGAATGTGGTGCAAAAGAAGAGGTACGCTGGGCAAAAGTAGTTGACCGCAAAGGCAGAGGAATGCTTTTTGAAATGGATGAGGTAAACGGACCGATGATGTTTTCGGCACTTCCATATACACCGCATGAGATTGAAAATGCAATGCATCCGTATGAGCTTCCAGAAATCCAGTATACAGTTGTGCGTGCTGCAAAAGGGCAGATGGGAATTGGCGGAGATGACAGCTGGGGTTCCTATACTCATCCGGAATATTTGTTAAATAAAGAAGGAAAGATGGAATTCTCATTTACATTTAAAGGAATCTGAGTTATTATGCAGCCGCTAAGTGAGGAAATATCTTGCTAAGCGGCTGCAGTAAGGAGAAAAAATATGGGAAAACAAATTAAGTATGGAAGATTTTTGCATGGTGGAGATTATAATCCGGAGCAGTGGCTGGATCATCCGGAAATCTTAAAAACAGACATTGAATATTTTAAGAAAGCACATATTAATACCGTATCACTTGGAATTTTTTCCTGGGCAGTATTAGAACCCAAAGAAGGGGAATATCATTTTGAATGGCTGGAAGAAATTATTCAAAATTTATATGAAGAAGGAATTTTAACAATTCTTGCAACACCATCCGGGGCACGTCCGAAGTGGCTGGCAGATAAATATCCGGAAGTATTGCGTGTAAATGAAAATAGAGAGCGGAATTTGTTTGGAGGCAGACATAATCACTGCTATACATCACCGGTTTACAGAGAGAAGATAACAAAGCTGGATAAGATGTTGTCAGTACGTTTTGGAAAGCATCCGGGGGTAATCCTATGGCATATTTCCAATGAATTTGGAGGAGAATGTCATTGCCAGCTCTGTCAGGAAAAATTCCGGGAATGGCTGGAAGCAAAATATGAGACAATTGAAAATCTGAATGATCGTTGGTGCACTACATTCTGGAGTCATAAGTATGGAAGTTTTTCTGAAATCGAGAGTCCTTCTCCGCGTGGAGAAAATGCGCTGCATGCATTAACTCTGGACTGGAAACGGTTTGTGACAGACCGAACGATTGATTTTATCCGCACAGAAGAAAAAGCGATTCGTGAAGGTGGGTCAGACCTTCCGATTACAGCAAATCTGATGTACGACTATGAAGGTCTCGATTACAAAAAAATGAAAGACGTGCTGGATATTGTATCCTGGGACAATTATCCGAGTTGGCATAAAAAGGAAGAAATGATGACTGCTGTTGATGTGGGAATGCAGCATGATCTAATGAGAAGTATCAAGAAGACTCCATTTCTTCTGATGGAATCTTGTCCGTCAGCAACGAACTGGAAACCAATCAATAAATTAAAGAAACCGGGAATGCTGTTGGCAAGTTCTTTACAGGCAGTTGCACATGGAGCGGACAGTGTATTGTATTTTCAGATGCGTCAGAGCCGAGGCGCTTCAGAAAAATTTCATGGTGCAGTAATCGATCACTATGGTGGGGATGATACAAGAGTCTTCCATGAAGTGACAGAAGTAGGAGAAGTGCTGGAACAAATTCAAGAAATTGCCGGAAGTATAATGTGTGCACAGACGGCAGTATTATATGACCGGGAAAATGACTGGGCAATCAAAGATACACAAGGGCCTAGAAATGAAGATATGCATTATAAGGAATGTGTACAGAAGCAGTACCATGCATTACGAGAACAAGGATTGAATGTAGATGTTATAGCGATGGAACAGGAACTGGATGACTATAAGGTTCTTGCAGCTCCGATGACATATTTGATGAAGGATGGATATGAAGAAAAGTTGAGAAAATATGTTGAAATGGGGGGCACACTTGTTATGACATATTGGTCAGGACTTGTGGATGAAACGGACAGGTGCTTTCTCGGTGGTACTCCACATGCATTGATGGATGTGACAGGGATTAGAACAGAAGAAATCGATGCGTTGTATGATTGGGAGGAAAATTTTGCGATTCCGGATCCCGACAATCATTTGGGGATTGGAAACTGTTATAAATGCAAGAATTTATGCGAGCTTGTGAAGGTATCCGAGGCAGAGGTTCTGATGCGATATGGTCAGGATTTCTATCAGGGCTATCCGGTATTGACACATCATGCATATGGAAATGGACATGTATACTATGTGTGTGCGGATATGGAATTGGATTTTTACAGAGATTTCTACGCAAGGGTAGCAGAAGAAGCAGGATTAAAATCTGTTCTGGAATTTGTACCGGTAGGAGTGTCCGTAACAGTTCGCAAAAATGATAAAGCGGAATATGTTTTCATCCAGAATTATGCACGTGAGGTGAAAGCGGTGCCAATTCCGGACGAATATGAAGTGCTGTATGGCTCACAAAGTGAAGTGTTACAACCATTGCAGACAAAGATAATAAAAAAGCCAGTATAATGAGTATAGGAATTAAAATTTAAGAGTATTCTGATCTAATATTGGAACAACCTCGCGAAAAATATCTAACAATGTTTTGTTCAGATGTTAATGTGATAAAAGGAATATCCTGAAGAGCTGTCAAAGAAATACGTTTCAAGACAGAGGCTTCGGGATATTCTTTTTTGTTGCAGGAGATTCATCAGAAAGATTCTGTAAATCGTGTTTTGCTATCAGATTATGTCGGGGATATAAAAAACATGTGAAATGTGTGAATAAAGATAAAAATAGGCTGGATTGCGAGTCCAGCCAAAAAGGAAAAAGTTTATGAAAAAGAAAATATATATCAAAAGGTTATTTGCTTTTGATGTATATAACTATAGAAGAAAAATGTGATGATTTTGTGATAAACTTTTTAATAAATTATGGAAAGTATCTAAAGGAAATGTGAAAAGCAAATTTCAATAGTAACTACTTATAGAAAGAACGTATAAAATTTCAGGGAAATCAACGCATAATCGCCGGGAACGCCCAGTTTGCGGGCATCGCGGCAGGTCGA
>OGCN01000360.1_pt1 | contig 80161 bp, 65 predicted proteins | sample 1570181 | NCBI WGS metagenome assembly OGCN01 (sample SAMEA4370584, study PRJEB24528) | human gut metagenome | reverse complement strand
AAATGGGGCAGACTGTAAATCTGCTGTCTTTCGACTTCGGTGGTTCGAATCCATCACCACCCACTCTCAGACAACGTTTTTGCGGAAATAGCTCAGTTGATAGAGCACTAGCCTTCCAAGCTGGGGGTCGCGGGTTTGAGCCCCGTTTTCCGCTCACCTCGCTGTAATAGCTCAGTGGTAGAGCACTTCCTTGGTAAGGAAGAGGTCCTGAGTTCAACTCTCAGTTACAGCTCAAGCATTAAATCAGAATTATTCATTAAAGTAAAATAAACAAGAAAAGCTATGGCTAAAGAGACATTCGTCCGTACCAAACCGCATGTTAACATTGGTACAATTGGTCACGTTGACCACGGCAAGACTACTCTGACTGCCGCCATCACCAAGGTGCTCGCAGAGAAGATAGCCGGCAACGCAGACAAGGTTAAGTCTTTCGATCAGATTGACAACGCACCTGAGGAGAAGGAGCGTGGTATCACTATCAATACTTCTCACGTAGAGTATGAGACTGAGACACGTCACTATGCTCACGTAGACTGCCCGGGCCACGCTGACTATGTGAAGAACATGGTTACTGGTGCTGCCCAGATGGATGGTGCAATCATCGTAGTTGCTGCTACCGACGGTCCTATGCCTCAGACACGTGAGCACGTGCTGCTCGCCCGTCAGGTGAACGTTCCCCGCTTGGTTGTATTCCTGAACAAGTGCGACATGGTTGAGGACGAAGAGATGCTTGAGCTCGTTGAGATGGAAATGCGCGAACTGCTCGACCAGTACGAGTATGATGGCGACCACACTCCTATCATCCGTGGCTCTGCTCTTGGTGCCCTGAACGGCGTTGCAAAGTGGGAGGACAAGATTCTTGAGCTTATGAAGGCTGTTGACGAGTGGATTCCACTTCCTCCGCGCGACACCGACAAGCCTTTCTTGATGCCTGTTGAGGACGTGTTCTCAATCACTGGCCGTGGTACTGTTGCTACAGGTCGTATCGAGACAGGTAAGATTAAGGTTGGCGACGAGGTTGAGCTGCTTGGTCTTGGCGAGGACAAGAAGTCGGTTGTTACCGGCGTTGAGATGTTCCGCAAGCTCCTTGACGAGGGTGAGGCCGGCGACAACGTAGGTCTGCTGCTCCGCGGTATCGACAAGAAGGAGATCAAGCGCGGTATGGTTCTCTGCCATCCGGGACAGATCAAGCCTTACAAGAAGTTCAAGGCTCAGATTTATGTTCTGAAGAAAGAGGAAGGTGGCCGTCACACTCCGTTCGGCAACAAGTATCGTCCTCAGTTCTATCTCCGCACCATGGACTGCACCGGTGAGATCACACTCCCCGAGGGCGTAGAGATGGTAATGCCTGGTGATAACGTAACCATCACCGTTGAGCTCATCTACGCTGTGGCCCTGAACGTTGGTCTGCGCTTCGCTATCCGCGAGGGTGGCCGTACGGTAGGTGCCGGTCAGATTACCGAGATTATCGAGGATTAATCGTAATCTAAAAATATACAGGGGTTCCCGCTGGGCAACTGACGGGAACCTATTTTACGGGATTAGCTCAGTTGGTAGAGCACTGGTCTCCAAAACCAGGTGTCGGGAGTTCGAGCCTCTCATCCCGTGCTAAAAAGAAAAAACGTCATGTTGAAGAGATTTGTAAACTATTGTAAAGCATGCTACGACGAACTTGCGCATAAGACTACTTGGCCAAGCCGTTCAGAGCTTACACATAGCGCAGTGGTTGTTTTATCTGCTTCCCTTGTCATTGCGCTTATGGTGTGGGTCATGGATTTGGTCTTTAAGTTTGTCATGAGTTCTATTTATCCAAATTAATCGTTTATTTTGATTTATCCGAGATGTCTGAAACTGGAATGAAATGGTATGTCCTGCGTGCCGTCAGTGGGAAGGAGGCAAAGGTAAAGGAGTATCTTGAGGCTGCAATAAAGCATGATGAGACATTGTCGTCTCATGTTGGGCAGGTTTTGCTGCCCACTGAGAAGTATGCAATGCTTCGTAATGGCAAGCGTGTCATCAAGGAGAAACTGTTCCTTCCGGGCTATGTGCTCGTTGAGGCAAACCTTCAGGGCGAGGTGGCTCACACCTTGCGATTCATGCCAAACGTTCTGGGCTTCCTTGGTGGTCTGGATAATCCGACTCCACTCCGACAGGCTGATGTGAACCGTATCCTTGGAAATGCCGAGGAGACCGCTATCGAGAATGTTGAGCTCAACATACCCTATAGCGTCGACGAGACAGTGAAAGTGACGGAAGGGCCTTTCAGCGGCTTCAGCGGCGTCATCGAAGAGGTGAACGCCGAAAAGCGCAAGCTGAAGGTCATGGTCAAGATCTTCGGGCGTAAAACCCCGTTGGAACTTGGTTTTATGCAAGTCGAGAAAGAATAAGGCGTATATTGTTACGGTACGCTGAGTTCTTTATACATGGCAGAGCGGGCTTGCCCCGCAATGCTTATACCCAATCAATAAATCATTATTAGAAATGGCTAAAGAAGTTGCTGGATTAATCAAATTGCAGATTAAAGGTGGCGCTGCGAATCCCTCACCTCCAGTAGGACCGGCTCTCGGTTCAAAGGGAATCAACATTATGGGATTCTGCAAGGAGTTCAACGCCAGGACCCAGGATAAGGCAGGCAAGATTCTTCCTGTCGTTATCACCTACTACACTGACAAGTCATTCAGTTTCATCATCAAGACTCCTCCTGCAGCCGTTCAGCTGAAAGAGGCTGCCAAGGTAAAGTCTGGTTCTGCCCAGCCTAACCGCAAGAAAGTAGCCACCGTGACATGGGAGCAGGTAAAGGCCATCGCCGAGGACAAGATGAACGACTTGAACTGCTTTACGGTCGAGGCCGCTATGAAGCTTGTTGCCGGTACGGCACGAAGCATGGGTATCACCGTTGAAGGGGACTTCCCTGGTAAATAATTTATAACTTCAATTAGGACAATGAGTAAACTGACAAAAAATCAAAAGTTGGTGGCTGATAAGGTTGAAGCAGGGAAGGCTTATTCTTTGAAGGAAGCTACAGAGCTCGTTAAGGATATAACCACAACTAAGTTCGATGCATCTTGTGACATCGACATTCGCTTGGGCGTGGATCCCCGTAAGGCCAACCAGATGGTTCGCGGCGTCGTTACGCTGCCGAACGGTACTGGTAAGACCGTGCGCGTGCTTTGTCTCTGCACCCCTGACGCCGAGGCTGCTGCTAAGGAAGCCGGTGCCGACTATGTTGGTCTCGATGAGTATATCGAGAAGATAAAGGGCGGATGGACTGACGTTGATGTCATCATCACAATGCCTTCTTGCATGGGCAAGATCGGACCTCTGGGCCGTGTGCTCGGTCCCCGTGGCTTGATGCCTAACCCCAAGAGCGGCACTGTGACCATGGATGTAGCCAAGGCTGTCAAGGAGGTGAAGGCTGGTAAGATAGATTTCAAGGTCGACAAGGCCGGCATCGTACACGCTTCGATTGGCAAGGTGTCTTTCCCGTCAGACAAGCTGTATGAGAACGCTAAGGAATTCGTTCAGACTATCATCAAGCTCAAGCCTTCTGCTGCAAAGGGTACGTACATCAAGAGTATCTTTATCTCAAGCACTATGAGCAAGGGTATCAAGGTTGATCCTAAATCAGTTGAGTAACTCGTTAAAAGTTTAATGAAATGAAAAAGGAAGCAAAAGATACTATCATCGTAGAACTTGGAGAGAAGCTCAAGTCGTATCCTCATTTCTATCTGGTTGACACAACCGGAATGAATGCCGAGAAGACAAGCGCACTCCGCCGCAAGTGTTTCAAGAATGAAATCAAGATGGTTGTTGTGAAGAACACCCTTCTGCACAAGGCCTTCGAGAATTCAGACATTAACTACGAGCCGCTTTATGGCTGCCTTAAGGGCACCACTGCCGTTATGTTTACCAACACGGCAAATATGCCTGCAAAGTTGCTCAAGGAGTACACAAAGGAAGGCGTTCCTTCGCTCAAGGGCGCTTATGCTGAGGAGAGCTTCTTCGTAGGTGCCGACAAGCTTGAAGAGCTGGCATCTCTCAAGAGCAAGAACGAGCTCATCGCAGAGGTTGTTGCTTTGCTGCAGTCTCCTGCAAAGAACGTTGTTTCAGCTCTGCAATCAGGCGCAAACACCATACACGGTGTGCTGAAGACTTTAGGCGAGCGTCCTGAATAACCCACAAAGTCATAAATAAACATTAAAAAAACAATAAATTTTAGAATAAAATGGCAGATATCAAAGCTATTGCTGAAGAGTTGGTAAACCTTACAGTAAAAGAAGTTAATGAGTTGGCAACAGTCCTGAAGGACGAGTATGGAATTGAGCCCGCCGCTGCAGCTGTTGCTGTTGCTGCTGGTCCTGCTGCAGGTGGTGCTGCTGAGGCAGCTGAGGAGAAGACTTCTTTCGACGTAGTGTTGAAAGAGGTAGGCGCTGCCAAGCTGCAGGTTGTTAAGGCTGTCAAGGAGGCTTGCGGCCTTGGTCTGAAGGAAGCTAAGGATCTCGTAGACGGTGCTCCTTCTACTCTGAAGGAAGGTCTGGCTAAGGACGAGGCCGAGAACCTGAAGAAGACCATCGAGGCAGCCGGCGCTGTTGTTGAGCTCAAGTAATTTTGCTTACTACGATAATTTATGGTTAAGAATCTCTAAGTAGGAGATTCTTAACCTTTTGTGTCTTATAAAGACAAACCCGACTAATAGGACGCGTTAGTCCAATCAAGATTAATCATTATTTATGGCTTCAAAATTAGTAGATAACAGAATCAACTTTGGCAGCGTGAAGAATCCGATGCCGTTCCCGGATTTTCTCGATGTGCAATTAAAGTCCTTCAAGGACTTCCTACAGTTGGACACTCCGCCTGAGGAACGCAAGAATGACGGCCTGTATAAGGTGTTCTCCGAGAATTTCCCTATTACAGACACGCGCAACAACTTCGTTCTTGAGTTCCTGGATTACTATATCGACCCGCCCCGTTACACCATTGATGAGTGCCTGGAGCGCGGCCTGACTTATAGCGTACCTTTGAAGGCTAAGCTGAAACTGTATTGCACTGACCCCGACCACGAGGACTTCGGCACGGTGATTCAAGACGTGTTCCTCGGCCCCATCCCTTACATGACAGACAACGGAACGTTTGTCATCAACGGAGCCGAGCGCGTTGTCGTGTCACAGCTGCACCGTTCGCCGGGCGTGTTCTTCGGCCAGAGCGTGCATGCCAACGGCACATTGCTTTATTCTGCCCGTATCATTCCTTTCAAGGGTTCGTGGATAGAGTTTGCCACCGACATCAACAATGTGATGTACGCTTACATTGACCGTAAGAAGAAGTTGCCTGTTACTACTTTGCTGCGTGCCATAGGCTTCGAGACCGACAAGGACATTCTCCAGATATTCGACCTGGCAGAAGAGATAAAGGTCAACAAGGCCAACCTTAAGAAGGCCATCGGCTCCAAGCTCGCAGCCCGCGTGCTGAAGAGCTGGAACGAGGACTTCGTTGACGAGGACACCGGCGAGGTTGTTTCCATTGAGCGTAATGAGGTCATCATGGAGCGTGAGACAGAAATCACCGAAGACAATATGCTCGAGATTCTTGAGAGCGGAGCCCAGACGATACTCGTGCACAAGGACGAGACCGTTGCCCAGGATTACTCCATTATCTTCAATACCCTCCAGAAAGACCCCAGCAACTCTGAGAAGGAAGCAGTGCTTTACATCTACCGCCAGTTGCGCAATGCCGACCCGGCCGATGATGCCAGTGCGCGTGAAGTCATCCAGAACCTGTTCTTCTCCGACAAGCGTTACGACCTCGGCGACGTGGGCCGCTACCGCATCAACCGCAAGCTCGGCCTCGACACCGACATGAGCGTGCGTGTGCTGACGAAGGAAGACATAATTGAAATTATCAAATACCTTATACAGCTTATCAACTCGAAGGCCACGGTTGACGATATCGACCACCTGTCAAACCGCCGTGTGCGCACCGTTGGTGAGCAGCTGAGCAACCAGTTCTCCATTGGCTTGGCCCGTATGAGCCGCACCATCAGGGAGCGCATGAACGTTCGCGACAACGAGGTGTTCACCCCGACCGACCTTATCAATGCCAAGACAATATCTAGCGTCATCAACTCGTTCTTCGGCACCAACCCCCTGTCGCAGTTCATGGACCAGACCAACCCGCTTGCAGAGGTAACCCACAAGCGCCGCCTGTCTGCCCTTGGCCCCGGCGGTTTGTCGCGTGAGCGTGCAGGCTTTGAGGTACGTGACGTACACTACACCCACTACGGCCGCCTGTGTCCTATCGAAAGCCCTGAAGGCCCGAACATCGGACTTATCTCTTCACTTTGCGTCTACGCCAAGATCAACGAGCTCGGCTTCATAGAGACACCTTACCGCAAGGTAGAGAATGGCGTGGCCGACCTCAAGAACGAAGACGTTGTTTATCTCACGGCCGAGGAAGAAGAGAACCACATCATAGGCCAGGGCAATGCCCCGCTGAATGATGATGGCACGTTTATCCGCGACGTGGTGAAGTGCCGTCAGGACGCCGACTTCCCCGTAGTGCCGCCCGAGCAGGTAGACCTCATGGATGTGTCGCCGCAGCAGATAGCCTCTATCGCCGCATCGCTCATCCCCTTCCTCGAGCACGACGACGCCCACCGTGCACTCATGGGTTCTAACATGATGCGCCAGGCAGTGCCCTTGCTCCACAACGAGGCCCCTATCGTGGGTACCGGCATCGAGAAGCAGGTGTGCGAGAACTCCCGTACGATGATTACCGCCGAGGGCGATGGCGTAGTCGAGTATGTCGACGCCACCACCATACGCATACTCTACGACCGTACGGAAGACGAGGAGTTTGTGAGCTTCGAGCCGGCATTGAAGGAATACCGCATACCGAAGTTCCGCCGCACCAACCAGAACATGACCATCGACCTGCGTCCTATCTGCGACAAGGGACAGCGCGTGAAGAAAGGCGACATCCTTACCGAGGGCTATGCCACAGAGAACGGTGAGCTCGCGTTGGGCCGCAACCTGCTTGTGGCATACATGCCGTGGAAGGGTTACAACTACGAGGACGCCATCGTGCTCAACGAGCGCATCGTGCGCGAGGACGTGCTCACCTCTGTCCACGTAGACGAGTATTCGCTCGACGTCCGTGAGACGAAGCGTGGCGTTGAGGAATTTACAAGCGACATCCCCAATGTCAGCGAGGAGGCCACAAAAGACCTCGACGACAACGGAATCATACGCGTCGGAGCGCGTGTCGAGCCGGGCGACATCCTCATCGGCAAGATTTCGCCTAAGGGCGAGAGCGACCCGTCGCCCGAGGAGAAGTTGCTCCGCGCCATTTTCGGCGACAAGGCCGGCGATGTGAAAGACTCGTCGCTCAAGGCCAACCCGTCGCTCACGGGTGTCGTCATCGACAAGAAACTCTTTGCCCGTGCCATCAAGACACGCCAGACCAAGCAGCAAGACAAGGTTCTGCTGGCAAAGATTGACGAGGAGTATGAGGCAAAGGTCGACGACCTGAAGGACATTCTCGTCGACAAGCTGCTCACCCTCACCGAAGGCAAGACATCGCAGGGCATCAAAGACTACACCGGTGCCGAGATAATTACCAAGGGCAGCAAGTTTACAGTCACCAACCTCAAGAACCTTGAGTACGGCGACATCCAGATAAGCAACTGGACCAACGACGAGCACAAGAACGAGCTCATAGGCAAGCTCATCATCAACTTCATGAAGAAGTACAAGCTGCTTGATGCCGAGATGAAGCGCAAGAAGTTTGCCATAACCATTGGCGACGAGCTGCCTTCGGGCATACTCCAGATGGCCAAGGTCTATGTGGCCAAGAAGCGCAAGATTGGCGTAGGCGACAAGCTGGCCGGACGCCACGGTAACAAGGGCATCGTGTCGAAGGTGGTTCGCCAGGAAGACATGCCGTTCCTTGAGGACGGTCGTCCTGTCGACCTCGTGCTCAACCCGCTGGGTGTGCCTTCGCGTATGAACCTCGGCCAGATTTTCGAGGCCATCCTCGGTGCTGCCGGCAAGCGTCTCGGCGTCAAGTTCGCAACCCCGATCTTCGATGGTGCCAAGCTCGACGACCTGGCAGAGTGGACCGACAAGGCCGGCCTGCCCCACTTGTGCTCCACCCACCTCTACGACGGTGAGACAGGCGAGCAGTTCGACCAGCCGGCTACAGTGGGAATAACATACTTCCTGAAGCTCGGCCACATGGTGGAAGACAAGATGCACGCGCGCTCCATCGGCCCGTACTCGCTCATCACCCAGCAGCCGCTCGGAGGTAAGGCACAGTTCGGTGGCCAGCGTTTCGGAGAGATGGAGGTCTGGGCTCTCGAGGCATTCGGCGCCAGCCATGTCCTGCAAGAGATTCTTACCATCAAGTCTGACGACGTCGTAGGGCGCAGCAAGGCTTACGAAGCCATCGTCAAAGGCGAGCCCATGCCTACGCCGGGCATACCAGAGTCACTCAACGTGCTCTTGCACGAGTTGAAGGGTCTTGGCCTTAGCGTCACTCTCGATTAAACAAGTAACTCTTTACATAACAACATACAAAAAAGTAAATATGGCTTTCAAGAAAGATTCCAAGATAAAGAGTAATTTCACCAAGATAACCATCGGACTGGCTTCTCCCGAGGAGATACTGGAGAGCTCTTTCGGCGAGGTTACCAAGCCTGAGACCATCAACTACCGCACCTACAAGCCCGAGCGCGACGGACTGTTCTGCGAGCGCATCTTCGGCCCAACCAAGGACTACGAGTGTGCCTGCGGCAAATACAAGCGCATACGTTACAAGGGCATTGTCTGCGACCGTTGTGGCGTCGAGGTTACGGAGAAGAAAGTGCGCCGCGAGCGCACCGGCCACATCGAGCTGGTGGTTCCCGTGGCCCACATCTGGTATTTCCGCTCGCTGCCCAACAAGATTGGCTACCTGCTCGGCTTGCCTACCAAGAAGCTCGATGCCATCATATATTATGAGCGTTATGTGGTCATACAGCCGGGCTTGCTGGCCGGCAAGAAAGACTCTGAGGGCAACGACTTGCTTGGCTCAAACAAGTTCGACCTGCTCTCCGAGGAAGAGTACAACGACTTGCTCGACAACCACATCTCGCCCGAGAACGACTACCTCGACGACAGCGACCCCAACAAGTTCATTGCCAAGATGGGTGCCGAGGCCATCTACGACCTGCTCGTGCGCATAGACCTCGACTCTCTATCCTATGAGCTCCGCGACCGCGCCAACAGCGACTCTTCGGTGCAGCGCAAGAACGAGGCCCTCAAGCGCCTGCAGGTGGTCGAGGCTTTCCGTGGCAGCAAGAACATCAACCGCCCCGAGTGGATGATAATGAAAATCATACCCGTCATCCCGCCCGAGCTGCGTCCGCTGGTGCCGCTCGACGGTGGCCGTTTCGCCACGTCCGACCTCAACGACCTCTACCGTCGTGTCATCATACGTAACAACCGACTGAAGCGACTCATCGAGATCAAGGCTCCCGAGGTCATCCTCCGCAACGAGAAGCGTATGCTTCAGGAGGCCGTCGACAGCCTTTTTGACAACTCGCGCAAGAGCAGTGCCGTAAAGAGCGACAGCAACCGCCCGCTGAAGTCGCTTTCCGATTCACTCAAGGGCAAGCAGGGACGTTTCCGCCAGAACCTTCTCGGTAAGCGTGTCGACTACTCTGCCCGTTCGGTAATCGTCGTAGGTCCCGAGCTCAAGATGGGCGAGTGCGGCTTGCCTAAGCTGATGGCTGCCGAGCTCTACAAGCCGTTCATCATACGCAAGCTCATAGAGCGCGGCATAGTGAAGACCGTAAAGAGCGCAAAGAAGATTGTCGACCGCCGCGAACCGGTTATCTGGGACATTCTCGAAAATGTGATGAAGGGTCACCCCGTGCTCCTCAACCGAGCCCCTACGCTTCACCGTCTTGGCATACAGGCCTTCCAGCCAAAGCTCATTGAGGGCAAGGCCATACAGCTCCACCCGCTCGCCTGTACGGCGTTCAACGCCGACTTCGACGGCGACCAGATGGCTGTCCACCTCCCGCTGAGCAACGAGGCCATACTCGAGGCACAGATACTGATGCTCCAGAGCCACAACATACTCAACCCTGCCAACGGCGCACCTATCACCGTGCCGTCGCAGGACATGGTGCTCGGACTTTATTACATCACAAAGATACGTCCCGGAGCCAAGGGCGAGGGCCTTACGTTCTACGGCCCCGAGGAGGCCATCATTGCCCACAACGAGGGCAAGTGTGACTTGCACGCCCAGGTGAAGGTCGTTGTCAAAGACCTTGACGAGGGCGGGAAGCTCGTCGACAGGATGGTTGAGACGTCTGTCGGCCGTGTCATTGTCAACGGCATCATTCCCGAGGAGGTTGGTTATGTCAACAAGGTCATCTCGAAGAAGAGCCTCCGCGACATCATCGCCGACGTCATCAAGACCGTGGGATTCGCCGAGGCGTGCGAGTTCCTCGACGGTATCAAGAACCTCGGTTACCGCATGGCCTACCTCGCCGGACTGTCGTTCAACCTCGACGATATCATCATACCGCCAGAAAAGGCAGCACTCGTGGAGAAGGGCAACGAAGAGGTGCGCCAGATCACCGAGAACTACAACATGGGATTCATCACCGACACCGAGCGTTACAACCAGGTCATCGACACCTGGACCCACATCAACAACGACCTGGGCAACGTGCTCATGAAGGAGATGACCGAGGCCGACCAGGGCTTCAACGCCGTGTTCATGATGCTCGACTCGGGTGCCCGTGGTTCTAAGGACCAGATACGCCAGCTTTCGGGTATGCGCGGACTTATGGCCAAGCCCCAGAAGGCCGGTGCCGAGGGCGCACAGATTATTGAGAACCCTATCCTCTCCAACTTCAAGGAGGGAATGTCGGTGCTCGAGTACTTCATCTCTACCCACGGTGCGCGCAAGGGTCTTGCCGACACCGCCATGAAGACGGCCGACGCCGGATACCTCACACGCCGTCTGGTCGACGTGTCTCACGATGTCATCATCACCGAGGAAGACTGCGGCACACTACGCGGACTCGTATGCACCGCATTGAAAAACGGCGACGAGGTGATATCAACCCTCTACGAGCGCATACTCGGCCGTGTGTCTGTGCACGACATCATACATCCCACCACTGGCGAGCTCATCGTGGCTGCCGGCGAGGAGATTACTGAGGCCGTTGCCCAGAAGATTGAAGACTCGCCCATCGAGAGCGTCGAGATTCGTTCGGTGCTCACTTGCGAGAGCAAGCACGGCGTCTGCATGAAGTGCTACGGCCGCAACCTGGCCACACGCCGCATGGTGCAGAAGGGCGAGGCTGTAGGCGTCATAGCCGCACAGGCCATCGGTGAGCCCGGTACTCAGCTTACGCTGCGTACGTTCCACGCCGGTGGTGTGGCTGCCAACGCCGCTGCCAACGCCGCCATCTTCGCCAAGAACGACAGCCGTCTGGAGTTCGAGGAGTTGCGCACGGTGCCGTTCGATGAAGACGGGCGCAAGTGTGAGATGGTGGTCAGCCGTCTGGGTGAGGTTCGCTTCGTAGACCCCAACACCAAGATAGTGCTCTCTACGATGAACGTGCCCTACGGTTCGTCACTCTACCACAAGACGGGCGACATCGTGGCCAAGGGCGAGAAGATTGCCCAGTGGGACCCGTTCAACGCCGTGATTGTCACCGAGTACGCCGGTACGCTTAAGTTCAACGACGTCATCGAGGGTGTTACTTACCGTGCCGAGACCGACGAGACCACCGGACTCACCGAGAAGATTATCACCGAGTCGAAAGACAAGTCGAAGGTTCCAACCTGCGACATCATCGATGCCAACGGCGACAAGGTCGGTACCTACAACTTCCCTGTGGGAGGCCACGTGGTGGTTGAGGACGGACAGACCGTAAAGACCGGTGAGACCCTCGTCAAGATACCTCGTGCCGTGGGCAAGGCCGGTGACATCACCGGAGGTCTTCCCCGTGTCACCGAGCTCTTCGAGGCCCGCAACCCGTCCAACCCGGCCGTTGTCAGTGAAATCGACGGCGAGGTCACCATGGGCAAGGTAAAGCGTGGCAACCGCGAGATTATCGTTACATCCAAGACCGGCGAGCAGCGCAAGTACCTCGTGTCGCTCTCCAAGCAGATTCTGGTTCAGGAGCACGATGCCGTGCGTGCCGGCACACCGCTGTCCGACGGCGTTGTCACCCCGGCCGACATCCTGGCCATCAAGGGCCCGACGGCCGTGCAGGAGTACATCGTCAACGAGGTGCAGGACGTTTACCGCCTGCAAGGTGTGAAGATAAACGACAAGCACTTCGAGATCATTGTGCGCCAGATGATGCGCAAGGTGCAAATCAACGACCCGGGCGACACGTCGTTCCTCGAGCAGGAGATTGTCGACAAGCTCGACTTCGCAGAGGAGAACGACCGCATCTGGGGCAAGAAGGTGGTTACCGACGCCGGCGACAGCGACAACCTGCAGAAGGGCCAGATTGTCACCGTGCGCAAGCTGCGCGACGAGAACTCAATGCTCAAGCGCCGCGACCTCAAGCTCGTTCAGGTGCGTGATGCCGTCCCGGCAACGTCTACCCAGATACTCCAGGGCATCACCCGTGCCGCCCTGCAAACCAAGAGCTTCATGTCGGCCGCTTCGTTCCAGGAGACGACCAAGGTGCTCAACGAGGCAGCCATCCGCGGCAAGGTCGACTATCTGGAAGGAATGAAGGAGAACGTCATCTGCGGTCACCTTATACCTGCCGGCACAGGCCTTCGCGAGTTTGAGAAGCTCATCGTCGGTTCCAAGGAGGAATACGACCGCATGCAGGCCAACCGCAAAAACGTGCTCGACTTCGGCGACGAAGAGAGCGAGCCCGCAGCTGCCGAGGAGAAGCCTGCCGAGGCCGTGGCCACAGGGTCGCAGGAGGCCTGACATATAGAATTCTTTCAAGCGGGAGGCCACCGCTTCCCGTCCTGAGGCATACCATTGGCAAGCCGCAACCACCGATATGGTTGCGGCTTGCCTTTTTTGTTTATGCCTGGCCCTCGGCCGTCCCTGTCGGTTTTGGGCTGTTGCCGGGGGCTTGGGGTTGCCACGGGCCATGGCTCTGCCTTCGGCTTGTTCATCCCTCCGCCTTCGGTTGGAGGGCGGCCACAATGCCATATTGTTGCGGCCTCGGCCCTCTGGCCTGAGGCATAGGGCGGTGCCCGGTCTGCACTACAATGTTGTTGGGTGTTTGTGGCGCCATGGCCGGTGTGTATGACGGCATTGTTGCTGTGCCCCGCCGTAGTAGTGCGCTATATGTCGCGCTTGGGCATCAACATCTGCAAGCTGCCCAAGCACCCCCATGCTTTCCACCTTTGGTAATGCCCTGCCATGCAGCGCGTTGCAAAAACGTGCCGTATGGGCTTCCCGTATGGGCCGTCTTGCAGGCCGAAACGGGCCGTTTCGCGGGGCGCCGGGGCCTGTTTCGTGGAGCACGGTGCGTCGGCGTCAAAGCAAGGCGGCTGCGGCCGTGGCAGTGTGGGGGCAGCCCGGCATGGCCCGGTTGCCGGCATTGGCGAAACAAACATGAAAAATGGGTCTTTGTCGACAGAATTTGCCGGTTGGAAAGACAACTTGGCCATCTTTTATGTATATTTGCGCTGAATACTAAAATTATGCGATATGAAAAAGGTTATGTTAAAAATTACATCGCTTTGCGTTATGGCCCTTAGTTGTCTTTCGCTTCATGCGGAAAGCACGGCGGTGCCCGACATGTTGATAACTTTCGCCGACTCTCTCGTGGGCAAGACAGTGGAGATAGGCATTGGCGGCACATCGTCGTTCAAGATGGACTGGGGCGACGGCGTGATGAAAGATTACGACGGTGCCGACTATTTCTCAGGCACGCTTCAGTCGACCACACTCAAGGTCTACGGCGACGGCATCATGATTTTGCTTGCCGACAATTGCGATGTCACCGGGATTGTCATCAACAATGAGCCGTCAATGAGCAAGATTCTTGCCAACAACAACCATCTGTCGACCATCGACGTTTCCATGTGCCCCTTGCTCCGCGGCCTTTACCTTAGCGGCAATGAACTGACGCAAGTGACATTGGGCGATGAAAACAAAGCGGGGGCAGTGGTTGTCGACCTGAGCCGCAACCGGCTCTCGGGCGCGCTCGATGTGAGCAAGTGGACAAACATATCCCAGATTGACGTCTCATGCAATGAGCTTACCCGGCTGGACCTTCCCACCGACAACGACGTGCTTTATAAGGTGATATGCGACTCCAACCGTATTTCGGAGTTAGACCTGCACGGATGCACAAAACTCGACTACGTGAGTGCCAACGCCAACGAGTTGACAGCGATAAACCTTGAAGGCGACAACAGTGTTACCGAGATATTTGTGGGAGACAACAGGCTGGCCACGCTCGACGTGTCGGCATGCCAGTCGCTGAAGACGTTGACGGCCAACGGAAACTATCTGACAGCCATCGACCTTGCCGCCAACCTGTATCTTGAGGGTGTGTATCTCTACGACAACCAACTGGCCGGGCTCGATTTGGGCAACAACAAGAAGGTTAGGTGGTTGAACGTTGAGAACAACCGGCTCAGGGCCTTGGACACCGGCAGTCTGCGCGACCTCTCCCTACTGCTTGCAAGCAACAATGAACTCGAGTCTGTCGACCTGTCGGCCAACACCCGTCTGCAGCAGGTGAAGTTGGGCAGCAACCGCATTACCGAATTCCCGCCCTTTGGGGCCGAATACCTCAGTTGGCTTAAGCTCGACAACAACGGGCTCACATCAATCTCTCTCGAGGGATATCCATATCTGTATTGGCTGGAGCTGGGCAACAACAGCCTTTCTGCCATTGACGTCACAAAGAACACCAACCTGCAGTGGCTGGCTGTAGAAGACAACAGGCTTGGCAGTCTTGACATAACCCGAAATGCGGGCCTGCAAGGACTGTCGGTGCAGGGCAACCTTTTGGACAAGCAGCAGATAGACGGGGTCATATCTGCCCTTCCCGATGTCAGCGGTGTGGAAATAAACTACAACAACAAGGCGTTTGCCCGTAAGCTGAACATCAGTAACATGCCCGGCACGTCGTCGGCCGACGTAGCCTCTGCCCTGGCCAAGGGCTGGGAGGTCACCGCCGATGTGGCCGACGGCATACGCCCGGCCGGAGTCCGGCCGGAGGTTTCTGCCGACGCCTACGACCTGCGCGGCATGAAGGTTGGCGACGACTACAAGGGAGTTGTGGTCAGCAACGGCAAGAAAGTGGTAAGGTAATCGGGCTGCATGCCTTTGGCGTCGGTGCGTCGGTGCATGGTGCCAGCGCCATTATCCCCCGGCAGGGCATTACGTGCCGGGCTGTTCCACGCTTTGGATTATGGGCGCCCCCCGTATCATCGAACAGATGAGACGGGGGGCGCTGCCGTTCAGTGCCATTCCTGCAGCCGTGGCCCGATGCAATTCCGCAGGCACCTCGAGGGTCTGTTGCGCAGGTGGGCGCTTTCGGGGTGTTGCCCGGCCTGTGGCTTGCTGGCTGTGGCCGTGGCGTGGCGGGTAGCGCCGGGGCCGGTTTGCTGCCCCGGTGGCGGCGGTTGTGCCTAATCGTCGTTGCTGCATGATGAAAGCGAAAAGCCTCGCCTCATGCGGCATGTAGGCCGTTGCAGGTTTATAGGTAGCTGTTCAAAATTGACCGATACAATTGACCTTGCAGGTGTCATCTATGTCTTTGCCACCATCTTGTGTGCTCTTTCGGGCCTCATGCCAAAGTCTCATCGGTGGCGAAGCCCGCCGCGCTCTCTCTTCAGACTTTGGCATGCATCTACGAAATAGCGCACAATTTGATGGCAATTAATTTTGACCACCTACTTATGGCATTTGTCTTATTATTGTTAAAAATATAAAAAAGACTCTGTTCGACGATAAAAACACCTATATAATATATGCGTCAATCATTATTTTGTATATATTTGCAATGTTCATTTAAAATTATACTAATTATGAAAAGAATGTTTAAATCAGTGTTGCTTGGTGCCTTGGCATCCGCATGCCTTTCGGTTCATGCACAAGAAAGGGATAAGCCCGATATGTTGCTCGTGTTTCCAGAAACCCTTGTAGGCGATAATGTTGAAATAGGCATAGCCTCCACCTCGACATTCCAGTTGGATTGGGGAGATGGCGTCAGGAGAGATTATGACTACGGTGGCTATTTGTCGAACACGCTAATGGACGACACACTGAGGGTGTATGGCAGCAACATCAGGATGCTGCATGCCGACAAACGCAGCCTCACCAGTGTTGTCATCAACAACGAGCCCGACATGGACGTGATAAAAGTTCCCAACAACAACCTGGCAGACCTTGACGTTTCCATGTGTCCGTCGCTTAGCATACTCGACGTGGCCAACAACGGGCTGAGGTCGCTTGTGTTGGGCAGCAAGATGTTGCTCGAAGTGCTTTCCGTGGGCAGCAACAAACTGTCTGCAATCGATGTGTCCGGCTGTGGTTCGCTTGACATGCTGATTGCTTTTGACAACGAACTGACTTCGGTTGGCCTCGGCAATAACTCGAAGCTTACGGGCATTTATGTCGAGAAAAACAAAATCGGCGGGCTCGACTTGTCTGGATGCGAGGCGCTTAAGGTGCTGAGCGCCGAAGACAACGAGTTGTCGTCGATAGACTTGAGCGGTAACCCTGCGCTCGAGACGCTTCTCGTCGAGCACAACCGTCTGAGTTCGCTCGACGTGTCGGCCAGCGCGGGCCTGAAGGAGCTGAACGCCGCCAACAACGAGCTGTCGTCTATAAGCCTTGGCACCAAATTGGCACTCGAGTCACTTCGACTGAACGGCAACAAGTTGCAAACGCTCGACGTGTCGGATTGCGGAGCGCTTAAATCACTGTTTGCCTACGACAACGAACTGTCGTCGATGGTGCTTGGCATCAAGTCGGCGATGTCCACGCTCCATGTTGCCGGCAACAGGCTGCGTAGCGTAGACTTGTCCGGGTGTGGGGCGCTAACGACGTTGATAGCCGACAACAACGAGTTGACGCAGGTCGACTTGGGCGGCATTTCGGGGCTCGAGGTGCTGTATGTGCACAACAACAATCTCGGCGCGCTCGACGTGTCGGGCTGCAGGGCACTGAGAAAGCTTAATGCCGACAACAATGAGCTGCAGGCTTTGGACCTTAAAGGCAAGCCCTCGCTGGTGCTGCTTTCTGTCCGTGGCAACAACCTGAGGTCGATAGACATGTCGGGTTGTGGCTCGCTGGAAGAGGTGCATGCCGACGGCAACGAGTTGGCCACGGTTGAAATGGGCATACAGCCGTTGCTCACGTGGCTCACTCTCGATGGCAACAAACTGGCTTCGCTCGACGTTTCATACTGTGGCTCGCTCGAAGAACTGCATGCCGCAGGCAATGAGTTGGAGTCGATAGACCTGTCTAACAACAATGCTCTCGTCATTCTGTCGCTCAACAACAACAAGCTGGCACAGTTTCCGCCTATCGGCGCAAGCGACCTGATGCAGTTGGGGCTTTCCGGCAACCGCCTTTCATCAATCGACCTTGCCGGCTATCCTTATCTTTACCAGCTGGAGTTGGCAAGCAATGAGCTATCGGTGCTCGACATATCCCAAAACTCCGAAATAGAGTGGCTGGCGGTTGAAAACAACAGGCTTGCCGACCTCGACATCACCGGCAATGCCGGGCTGACAGGACTGTCAATGCAAGGCAACCTTATGGGCAAAGAGCAGATAGACGCTGTGATACATTCGCTGCCCGACGTGACAGGCGTAACAATACACGAGTTCAACAAGGCCTATGCCCGAAAGCTCAACATCAGCGACATGTCCGGCACGTCGTCGGCAGATGTGGCCTCTGCCGTGGCCAAGGGCTGGGAGGTCACCGCCGATGTGGCCGACGGCATAAAAGCCACCGATGTGAAACGGGATGAGCCCGACGGCGTTTACAACCTCGGCGGCGTGAGGGTTGGCAACGGCTACAAGGGCATTGTAATCAGCCGTGGCAAGAAGGTGGTCTGGTAACCGTGGCGCAGGGCTCGCCCCTCCGTTGGTATATGGTCTTTAAAAAGCGGCATCCATCCCGGCTAAAGCAGGCGGGATGGATGTCTTTGTCTTGCGTATGATTTCTGCCACCTTGGCTTGGCGCCGGCTTGGCGCAGCGGCAGCCAGTACTGTTGGTGGCTGCCGAGTGCAGCTGCAGGACAGCCTTGCTATACCTTGTTTTTTATCAGCATCACCTCGATGATGGACACTGCCGTATTCTCGGGGATGGCCAGTGCTGACGCCAGCTGGTTGATGATGTCTTTCTCGCTGTCTTCGAGCACGCCGTCGGCCAGTGCTATGTCTACCGCACAGGCAAATGCCGTAAGCCTGAGTTCTTCTGAAAGCTCCTCGGCCGAAGCTTTCACCAGCGCTCCCGCCCCTTGCGACTTCAATATCCTGAACAGTTTGTCAAACAGCTTGTTGAAAGCCTGGTCTGAGAAGTTGTCGTATATGCGCAACCTCTGGATGTAGTTCACTATTCCGTCCCATTCGCTCGATGCTATACTTCCGTCGGTCCCGGCTATGGCTACGGCTATACCGGCGAAGGCTTCTTGTTGCGTCAGCTTTGTCTGTTCAGGCGCAGCCTGGAAAAGTTTATCAAATAGTCCCATGATGATAAATGTTTAGGTGTTTGTAATAATGTTTATTCAAATATTCGGCTGCAAGTTAGTTATATTCTGTATAATTCCCCCACCCATTGATAAAAAACGTTAACTTACGGATATTGCGGTGATACAGAATAAGGGCTTGGATGGTATTGAACAATGCGTTCATCGGTTTTTTCCGTCAATGGCTTGCGTGTCACTTTCGGTGGCATTGCGTAGGTTTGCTGTAGATATACGTGTAGTTGTGCTGCCTTTGCCTTTGTTGCAATGGCAGCAGCCTTAGGCATTTATATGCCAAAAGCGGTTTGGTTTTGTTGTCGGGTTGGTTGACCTGCCGCCTTGTCTCTGTGTAACGGGTAGCTCAGAGACAAGGCGGCAGGCATGAAGAGCGTAAAAAAGGGTGGGCCGTTTGCCAGTCATCACACGGGCGCTTAAGCCATGCCCGGCGGTCTTGCTTTTTTTGTGGCCCGGCCGCCATGTGGTGTTGGCGCAGCCATGGCCGCCATCCTGTTGGCTTGGCGGCAAGCAGCCATCGTTCAATGAGCTGTTTCTTATTCAATCCTGAATGTATACACCTTGGCCGACTTGGTGTTTGTCATCATGTTTGTTATGGCCAGGCAATATTCGCCGGGCTCAAGGCCGGCCGTGCTGATGATGACAGACTCGCTGCCGTATCTCTTGTATTTCAGCACCACGGCGTCGTCTTCGTTTGCAGATGCTCCGGTAAACGTGCCGGCCTCTCCTGTCTTCCATCTTCTCTTTGTGCCCATGTTGCTAAGCTTGATGATGCTCAGCGTCTGTTGCGGCGACGTGCCCCCGGTGTTGATTATTATGTTGCTTTTCTTTTTGTCTATCGTTAGTGGCGAGCTTTCGCCTTTGATGTAGTAGTACGACTTTACCTTGCCGATGCCGGTAAGATACAATGACGCAGCGGCCTTGGCCTTGCTGTAGGCGCTTTCGCAGGGTAGGGGCGACGCCAGTGTCGAATCTGCCAGGTTGAACACATACGGTTCCAACTCAAATTCCGGTTCAGTCTGTGCATGTGCAAAGGCAAATGCCATGCTCAGCAGCAGTGTGCAAATGTAGGTTTTCATACGAAGAAGTTTTTAGTTATTGTTGTTATGCATTGTCCCCCGGCCGGTAGTCAGGCCGACAAGGGTTGTTGTTTGCGTTTATATCTTCTATTCCGGATTCCCCCATACCCGTCAGTGCCTTTTGGGGGTGCATCTGATGCAGCCGAACCTGTTGCCCCTTAGGCCGCGACACAGGCCAATCTGCACGGCAATTCAATGGGTTTGTATAGGGTGCCGCCTGCCTGTTGGGCTTGAATGTTGGCATTGGTCATTATCGTTGTGGCTTCAGCACCATGGTATTAAGCGCCATGGGCTTGCCCCTTGCAGTGTGTGCTGATGTCTGTCTGTATGTCATTCACAAAAGTAATTCATTAAAACAGCACGGTTTGTTCATGCGGTACAAAAATTGTTAAACGCAAGAATCTGCCGTGAAACCGAATAATTAGTTTCCCTGTTTGATGTCCGTTGAATGGCTTTAGTTGCCGTTGCAAGTGTTGTGTGGGCTTATTCTGTGCCTTGACAGGGTGCTGTCATCGAGCGGCCTTGAGTTGAAAAGACGGCATGCCGACCCCTTCATTCCGTGTCAAAAGGTTGGTATGGCTGGGGCGGCAAATGGCCGCGACGGCAATAGGTGGGCGGTGTCTGCCACGTGTGGTGTCGGTGCCAGGGCAAGCATACGGCGAAACGATGAGCCGATATTGATAAAATAACCGACAGACGGCTACACTGAGGCCCCCACGGAGTTGCATCTTTCGTCAAAAATACGTATCTTTGCCATTGCTGCCGGGCGTGCAGTTTGCCTTGTGTCGGATGTGCGTCGATGGCAGAAATGGCCATTGCCACAGCCCTCGGGCAGGACTGCATGCTTTCAGCGATGCAGGTATGGCTGTATGTGGCGCCTGCCAATAGGTGTTTGCCTTATGACGTTACGAGTTCTGTTTGCATTTCTCTTCGCCCTGACATCAGCCGGGGTAGCGTGGGCCGGCGGTGCCGACTCGCTCAAGTTGGCCGTGTGCCAGGCCAATTTCGACCGCTTTGCCGCTGCCTATCCGCAGGAGCGCGTATATCTCCACTTCGACAACACGTCATATTACAAGGGCGAGCGCATCTGGTACAAGGCATACGTGGTTGGCGGGAGCGACTTCCGTGCCGCGCCTCTCAGCCGCATCCTTTACGTCGAGTTGCTCAACCCGATGGGCTATCCCGTGGAGACCCAGAAACTGCCACTGCGAGGCGGTCAGGCCGACGGGTCGTTTGAGCTGTCGGATACCATCAATGCTGGGTTTTATGAGGTAAGGGCATATACGGCATGGATGCTCAACTTCACCCCCGGCGACAGCCATGGGTGGAGCCGTCTGCGCAGCCGCGATTCGCGCATACACTACGGTGAGCGTTTCCAACGCTATCTCAACGGCAATGCCGGTGTGTTCAGTCGGGTGTTCCCCATATACGAGCCGGTAGACAGTTGCCGCTATTCGGTGAGGCGGATGTTGCGCCAGCCGAAGGCCACGTCGGCGCTTGCACGTACGGCGGGCGACGGGTTGCACGTTGATTTCTATCCCGAGGGTGGCAATTTCGTAAGCGGTGTGCCCACGCGGATAGCTTTTCAGGCCCGTACCGAAGCTGGGCGCACGCTCAATGTGGCCGGGGCGCTGATGCGTGGGGGCGACTCCATCGGGTGCTTCAAGACCGACTATGCCGGGCGGGGCATGTTTTCGGCAACGGCAGATGCCGACAGTGCCGACCTGCTTGTCAGCGGCCTTGAGCTGAAACTGGCCTATGGCGGGCGCGATTATCGTTTCCCGCTGCCCAAGGCCCGCCGCCGCGGCTATTCGCTCGCTGTGTTCCCGTCGGCAAAGGGGTTGCGCATCAGCGTTGCCCGCAACGCCCGCACAGAGGGCATGGTGCTTGGGCTCAGCGTGACATGCCGCGGACAGACGGGCTATGCCGGTGTGGTAGACCTGCGTTCGTCGCTTGGTAAGGTGCTGTCTGTAGACACCGCCCTGCTCCGTACGGGCGTCAACGTGGTCACACTCTATACTTCCGCGGGACGTGTGGTGGCCCAGCGCATGGCCTTTGTCAACAAGCATGACATGGCCGGATGCCGACTACGCGTGGCCTTGCGGGGCGATTCGGCCGGCGTTTTGCCCTACGCTCCCGTGACGCTCGATTGCACTGTTGCGCCGGTGGGTGGCCGTGGGCTGCCCGACTCGCTCACTTTCTCGCTCGCTGTGACCGATGCCGACAGCCGTGAGGCCACCTACGCCACTGGCAACGTGCTTACATACCTGTTGCTGTCGTCAGAGATAAAGGGCTTTGTGCCCCATCCGGCATATTATTTCGAGGCCGACGATGCCGAACACCGCTCGGCCCTCGACCTGCTGATGATGGTGCAGGGGTGGACGCGCTACGACTTCGAGCTCATGATGTCGGGCGACAGCCTTTGCCCAATGCCCATGGCCGAGCGCTCGCTCGTGTTCCGCGGGCGGGTGCTCGACGACGGCGGGTGGCGCGACCGCACGCTGTGGAAGCCGGTGGACGGCAAGAAACTGTGGGTGTTTTCGGAGATGGTGCTCTCGCCCGACAGCATTTTCGGCGGTGAGTGCCGTGTGGGCAGCGACGGCTTGTTTACCCTGTCGTTCCCTCCTTTCTTCGGCAGTGGCCGACTGTCGTTGGCTCTCAACCGAGACAGCGCAGGTGGAGACAAGGGCGACATAGCCGGTCATAATTACCCAAAGCGGCGCAACAGGCGTCCGGGCCACCTGTTGGGCAGGCATGTAGAGCCGCTTAATCAATGGTCGCCGCTGCCCAAGGACTACGGCTATTACGAGACGGCGGCGCTGGCCGACCCGTGGGACGAGAACATATTCGGCCGGGCGTTCATGGCCACAACCGGCCGTCCTGGCAAGTATGTGGCTTACGACAGCCTGAGCGGGAGCTATGTCATGGCTGGCATCGACAAGGTGAGAAGGCGCCGGTGGACAAACTTCCTTGATGCGCGCCCGGTGTGCGTGGCCGACATCGACGACCTTATGGCGTGGCTGTCGGGCATCTTCGGCGACATACAGCCATTTCGCTGGAATCAGTACCGGGGCCTCGGCGGGCTCGAGTGCAGGTCGGTCAACAGCAACAGCTTCAGCGCGCCTTTCTATAGCGGCCTCTACGAGCTGCTCTACATCTTCGGCCTTGACGGCACTCACAGGGCTTTTGTCAACGGACTCTCTCCCGACAGGGGCTACAGGGCTGTCGTTGGCTCTGCCGGCAACCTGCCAGAGGGATACCGGTTCTTTCCTCATGACGAGAATTTCAGGCTGCTGCGCATCTATGCCGACAACGACAACAGGCGCCTGGCCTACAGCCCCGGCCGGTTCGGAGAGCGCGTGTCGGCCTACAGGCGCATACGTTTGCCGGAGCATGGCTCATCAATGCCCAAAGAGAACGACCACCCGGTAACCTCCATTTTCGACTTCATCACCGATGGGCGTTATGCCGACGGCAGTTCGCTGCCCGAGTTCATGGGTTACCGCATCAACTTCGCGGGGTTCAACCGCCCCGTAGAGTTCTACTGCCCGGACTACAGCCATGCGCCGCTGCCGGAGCATACCGACTGTCGCCGCACTGTATACTGGAACCCGAATGTGGTTGTGGGCCGCGACAGACGGGCCACGCTTCACTTCCACAACAATGGCTTCAGCAGGCGCCTTGCGGTGTCTGCCGAGGGCATCACGCCAGCGGGGACCATGGTTGTCGGTGAATGACGGGGCTGTGCATTGCCGGCTGCCGTGCCCCCGAGCAAGGGCCTGTGTGATGTCGGGGGGCAAGGGCCAGCCAGGCATAGCTGGTCGTGCCCGGCGTAGGATGGTGTAAAAAAACACCCGCGGGCCTTTGGCTTTATGGATAAAAATCGCTACCTTTGCAATGCATACGCAAGGTGGGCTTGCTTTATGGAGGCTTTTTCCATATGCCAGCCGCATGGCCTTGCTTTATGCGACAGACTGACACACTTAACTTTAAACAATAACAGAACAACAATGAACGAAAACGAAAACAAGCAGCAAGGGCAGTTGCAGATTGAACTGCCGCAAGACAAGGCACAGGGCGAATATGCCAACTTTGCCATAATTACCCACTCAAGCAGCGACTTCGTGCTCGACTTTGCGCGCATCCTTCCCGGTGTGCCCAAGGCACAGGTGAAGAGCCGCGTCATCCTGGCCCCCGAGCACGCCAAGCGTCTGCTCATGGCCCTGCAGGAGAACATCGTTCGCTACGAGCGCGAGTTCGGACAGATAAAGATACCTTCACAGCAGGAGGCCGGCCCCCGCACCATTGCACCCTTCAACGTGGGCAAGGGAGAAGCGTGAAGAATTAAGGGTTAAGAATTGAAAAATTAAGAATTAACAGCGAAAGAGAGACGAATTAAGAATTAAAAAATAAGAGTTAAGAGTTTAAAGAGATATCTTAACGAATGCTGCAATGCAGACCACAAAACTATTTCTATTAACTCTTGACTCTTATTTTTTAATTCTTACCCCTTAATTTTTAAGGGCCACCTGATAAACCCTGGATTTATCTGGTGAGCCGTTTTTGACTCTTAATTATTACCTCTTGATTATTTCGTACTTCCTGTTTCCCAGTCCAATCTTCTCGGCATGCGCCAGGCACGTCTTGTATTCAGTGTTGGGGTTGGCGTTGTCGAAGTGGTCGTGATGGTCGTGGAAGTGTGGTGACGCCATGGCTTCGGTCAGTTGAGTGTTTGGCAGTGGCGTCTGCCTGAGGCAAGCGTCGGCGCAGGCCTGGTCGAGGGCCAGGGGGTCGAATGATGCAAACATGCCAACGTCGGGCAGTATGGGCGCGTCGTTGCCGGCATGGCAGTCGCACGTTGGCGATACGTCGCACACAATAGATATGTGGAAGTTTGGCCTTCCGTCCACCACCGCCTTGGTGTATTCAGCCATACGGCAGTTGAGCTCCTTCACGGCAGCGTCGTTAGAAAACGATATGGCGTCGAAGTTGCATGCCCCCACGCACCTTCCGCAGCCCACGCAGTTGTCTGTCACCACGCTCATCTTGCGCGTCTGCCCGTCAAAGTGCAGTCCGTCGTTGGCGCATTCCGCCATGCATCGCTTGCATCCCCTGCATTTTCCGGGGTCAATCTGCGGCTTTCCGTTGCAGTGTTGCTCCTTCTTTCCTGCCCGCGAGCCGCATCCCATGCCAATGTTCTTGATGGTTCCGCCGAAGCCCGTCATCTCGTGGCCCTTGAAATGGGTCAGCGATATGAACACATCGGCATCCATCACCGCGCGCCCAATCTTGGCCGCCTTGACATATTCGCCGCCATTGACAGTCACGTCCACGTCGTCGGTGCCTTTCAGCCCGTCGCCAATTATCACCGGACAGCCCACGGTGAGCGGTGTAAATCCGTTCTCCCACGCACAGTACAGGTGCTCGATGGCATTCTTGCGGCTGCCGGGATAAAGCGTGTTGCAGTCGGTGAGAAACGGTTTCCCGCCCAGGCCCTTCACCACGTCGACCACCGCCCGGGCGTAGTTCGGCCTGAGGAAGCTCATGTTGCCCAGCTCGCCGAAGTGCATCTTTATTGCCACAAACTTGCCGTCCATGTCGATGTTGCCAATGCCGGCGGCCTTGATTAGCCTTTTCAGCTTGTCGGCCGGCCCTTCGTCGGGGCGGCAGCGGAAGTCGGTGAAGAACACCTTTGATGTGTCTTTCGTCACAGTTTCGTTCATAGTGTTTGCTCCTTGTCGTTTTCGTTCATAAAGTATTTTGTTCTGAGATAATGCAAGCGGGCACACTGCGGGCTTGCCCGCCAGTTGCCCGGGTGCCGCCAATCTTATTCAAAGACAATGCAAAGTTAACCTTTTTCTGTGGTTATCTGTGTAGACGCATTACTTTTTCTTGCCCCGTCCCGTCGGTATTTTGCCTGCGGACCTGCGCCCGCCCGTTCATTCCCCGGCCATGGGCTTAGCTTGCGGCCTGCTTTCCGCGTGGCCGTCGGAGGCGTTGCCACCGTGCCCTCCGGCCACCTCGGCGGCTTCCTCACGGCGCAGCCGCCTCCAGCTCGGCATCTTTTTCAGCTCACGGCGCATGGGCGCGTCGTATAGCATGAAGAGCAACAGCAGCGCCAGGCAAGCGTAGGTGCACCAGCCGTAAATCTGTTTCAGGCCCACCTCTATCGTGCGTGGCACAAACTCCGCCATCATCCGGGCCACGGCCCCAGTGCCTCCGGGCATCGCCACACGGTCTATCGCCGCCCCGTAGCGGGCCGTGTTGTCGGCCGTTAGATACTGCAGGGCCTCGGTGTAAATGGCCGACCCCGTCACGCCGCCAACAACCATGTGCAGCATGTTGAACACGCTCAGAGCCTGGAAGAAGTGGCGGAACGTCATGATCTCCTCCAGGCAAACCATGAACGTGGCACTGAGCACGGCGTAGGCAAATCCGCGGCAGGCCACGGGCAGGTAGAGCTGTGATATGTGGATGTCGGCAGACAGGGTGAAATAGAACCCCGCCAGGTAGCAGGCCAGCACGGCTATGCCCACCGCCAGCAGCCTGAGGTAGCCCAGTCGCCATACGTGCATCCACCGGAAGGCGAAGAGGCAGCCCGCCACTATGCCGCCCAGCGCAGGCCAGTCGAGCCTCATGCTCACCGTGGCGTCGTAGTGCATGACGCCCTCATAGAACACTTCCTCGAGCGAGCGCTCTGCCGCCAGGAGCATCTCTACCACTGTGATGAGCAGCAGTATGGCCGCCAAGTGCCTGTAAGTCCACATCTGCGGTTCTATGTACGGGTGGCGAATGTGGAGCATACGGCCCACGCATGCCGCCAGGGTCACAGCCGCCGCGGCCGCCACCGCCATCATCACATGGCTGGCCCACCAGTCGTGGTAGTCGCCGTAGGCCAGCATGTAAGCCACTTCGAGCAGCAACAGGGCCCAGAGCAGAGCCCCCAGCCAGTCGATGCCTACCAGCGGAAACTTCTTCACTATGCGGACGTGGCGGGTGCACAGCGTTATTATGAGCAGGTCGGCCATCATCAGTCCTGCCACCAGCCAGTGCATCGCCGTCCAGTGGTAGTGGTGCATCAGCGTGGTTGCGGCTATGTCGGCCACCTGCATGCTGCCCAGTATCACGATATGCAGCATGGGGAAAAACACAGTGAAGTCGCGGTTGGGCGTCATCCACAGCTGTATGGTCGACATGCACTCAAACGTTCCCTGTATCTTGCACACGCCCTCGACGAAGCACACTGCCCACAGCAGCGGCAGAAACGATATGTGCGGGGCGGCCAGGTTGCAGGCCATCACGCCCGTGGCGGCCGCTGTGAGCAGCGTCTTGTTGGTAAACCTGAACTTCATCCTGAACAGAATAGGGAAGTATACGGCCATTCCCGCCAGGTTGGCGTAGAGGCACATGAGCAAGTCTTCGCGCATCATGGCCGTCTCGCCCATCATCTCGGCCATGGTGCCGAGGTACAGTCCGCCCGACAGCTGGAACGTCACGGCCATGAATACGTAAAGCCACGGTTGCAGCCTGCGCGGCACAGCGCGGCGCATCATGGGCATGGCGAACGGCCCGTTGGTTACCGTTGCTCCCATGTCAGTGCTTCACTTTACATTCCACGTTGAGGCCGGCGCGCAACCGCTTTAGCTTGTCGGCGTCGTTGCCCGCAAGGGTTATCCTTACCGGCACGCGCTGCTCCACCTTTACAAAGTTGCCCGTGGCGTTGTCTTGCGGTATGAGCGAGTAGGCGGCGCCGGTGGCTCCGGATATGGCCTCCACCTTTCCTGTGTATGTCACGCCCGGCACGGCGTCGGCCGTCAGCACCGCCTCGTCGCCCACGCTGATGTTGTTGAGTTGCGTCTCGCGGTAGTTGGCCGTCACCCACAGGTCGGCATCGTCCACAATCTCAACCATCGTATGTCCCGGTTGCACCAGCTGGCCCTCGTGTATGCCCTTGCGTCCGGTCGTTCCGTCGCAGCTGGCCACTATCACCGTGTACGAAAGGTTGAGCCGTGCCAGGTCGACGGCAGCCTCGGCCACCCTCACCGCCGCCTCGTTCTGTTCCAGCCTGTGGCCCTGTTCGTCTTTGGCCAGGGCCGTAGAGTGCCTGGCCCTCGTCAGCCCCTCGTAGCGGGCCTTGGCCGACTCGTATGCCGTCTTCACATTGTCATGTTGCTGCTGCGTCACAGCGTCGTGTGCCAGCAGCAGCCTGTACCGCTTCCATTCGCGCTCGGCGTTGTCCATCTGCACCTTGGCCTCGTCTATTCCGGCGTCGCTCACCCACAGGTTGTTCCGTGTTGTGGCAATGCCCGTTGTCGTGGCCCTTCTGCCCGAGGTGGCGTTGGCCAGGTCGGCCTCGGCCTGCGCCAGCCGTAGGCGGAACTCAGCGTCTTCGATTATCACCAGCGTGTCGCCCTTGTGCACAGTTTGGTACTCCTCGAAGCAAACCTTCTTGACAAAGCCCTGCACCCTCGAGTTCACCGGTGTGATGTGTCGTCCCACCTGTGCGTTGTCGGTGTATTCCACTCCCGGGTGCACAAACCGGGAGCAGACATACGCCAGTCCTGCCACAATGAGTGCTATCACCACAGTGTTGTATATTCTCTTTTTAGTATTTCTTGAAATCATAGTCATGCAATTTGTATTGTTGTTTAATGTTTGTTATTGCTCAGTACATGCTTTCCGCCTCTACAGTCTTCACAAGGCGTCCGGCCAAGGCTGTTGTCTGCCAGCTCTTCCAGCTCCTCTACCTCCCGGGCATCCAGCCGTGGCAATTGTCCTCTAACTCCTTCTTTCTTTCTCATAACTCCCTCTGCCTCCCGGGCATCCGTCCGTGGCAAATGTACTCTAACTCCTTCTGCCTTCTCATAACTCCCTCTACCTCCCAATCCATCCCTCCCTCGGCTCACAGCGTATGCGTAAGATACCTCATGCGGTAATAGTTGAAAATCACGTTGATGCGGGCGTCAGCCAGTGCCAGGTCGGCGCCCAGCTTAGCGTTGGCCGCATCGAGCAAGTCGGTGAGCAAGGCCAGGCCGTTGCGGTATCTGTTGTTAGTCACATGGTAGTTTTCGTCGGCCAGTTGCACATTCTTCTCATGGGTGTCCACCTCCTTGAATGCCGTCATGAAGTTGGTGTATCCCGCCTGCACGGCGTTTTCCACCCGTTCGCGGGCCAGGCTGTGCATTTCGGCCGCCTGCCTCACCTTGAGCCGGGCCTGCTTCAGCCTGCCCGTGTTTTTGAACAGCGACGAAATGTCATAGCTGACGCTCAGCCCCACAAACCAGTAGTTGAAGTTGTTGTCGAGCGCGGGCACCTCGATTGTTATGGGCCCGTCCAGATGGTCGGCAGCCACCATGGCCACCTTTGGCAGCCGCCCGGCCCTCTCGAGCCGGGCTTTCTGACTGTTGGCCTCTATGTCGTTGGCGGCCTGTTTGATGTCAATGTTGCCCATGTCGGCCATGGCCTGCCAGTAGGCTTCGCCCTCTGCCGCCACTTCAGCCCCTGCCATGGCCGTGTCCGGCACAATCAGCGTGCTCACGGGCAGGTGCAGCGTGGTGGTCAGCTTGTGGTTTGCTATGGTTGCGGCGTCGGTCACCTTGGTCAGTTGCAGCCTTAGGCACTCCACCTGCAGTTCGTAGCGCGTGATGTCGTTTTTCAGGGCCGTGCCCTGCTCGCGCCTCGCCCTCATGTCGGCAATCACCCGTTGGGCCAGTTCAATGTTGTTTTCCAGCACCCGGGCCTGGTTGTTCAGCTTGTACAGGTCGAGGTAGCATCCCAGCAGTTCGAAGCGCGTGTCCTGCCGGTTCTTCTCCCGGTCCAGTTCGGCCTGCCTCCGGCCCAGCTCTGCCAGGCGTATGCTGCCGTCGATGGCCCCTCCGGCATATATAGTCTGGCGGGCCTCTATGGCGAAGTTGTTGCCGAAGTGAGGCATGCCAATGGTCAGCGCGTTGCCGAAGTCTCTGTCCCACAGCCTGCCGTTGGCCAGGTAGCTGGCCGATGCCGATGCGCTGATGTCGGGCAGGCGGTTTGCCTTGGCCGCTTTGAGGGCCTCGCCGGCCGCTTCCGTTCCGGTGGTATAGGCCCTGATGCTTTGGCTGTTGGCATCGGCCAGGCTCAACAGTTCGTCGATGCCCATCGTGCGCGGCTGGGCATGAAGGTCATGGCTGCACAGTGCCGCAGAGCATAGCAGCACTATGAGCCCTTTTGTTTTGCTCATAAATAAAGATGTTGGTTAAGTATCTGTTCAAAATTAACCGAGATAATTGACCTAGCAGGTGTCTTCCATGTCTTTGCCACCATCTTGTGTGCTCTTTCGGGCCGCATATCCAAGTCTCATCGGTCGCGTAGCCCGCTACGCTCTCTCTTCGGACTTTGGCATGCATCTCCGAAATAGCGCACAATTTGATGGCAATTAATTTTGAACACCTACTTAATGTTTACGGTGTGGATATGGTTTGGAAAGACCGTGCGGCGTCGCTAAATCAGAGCGGCGACGCCCCAGAAGTGGAAACTGTGAATCTTGTTTCTGTAAATGATTTTATAAGCACTCATTTGCCGGTCATTCCATTTTTCAGGCTGCAAAAATAATAAAAATAAGGATAGTACGTAACTTCCGGATTTCTTGTTTTCACGTAATTTAACCCTTGTTGCGCGCCATCACAATGATGTGTCGCCCGTTTGCCTTGCCGTCTTGGCCCCGGGTGGCATCAGGTTGCCAAGTCGCTGTCTGCCAGGGCTTTTCTGCCTGCCTCGCAATATGGCCCGTTTCACGTCGTAAAACGGCCCGTATTGCATGGCGTTCAGGGCCGTTTGGCAAGCCGGTTCGGCCTTTGTCGTTGCCTGCCTTGTCGGGGCGCCGGGCATTGGTGTGCCACTGTCGGTGGCTGTGGCAGTTTGCGGCCTTGCCTCTTTTGGCGTGCGGCGTGCCATGCCGGTGTGGCCACCCGTCACCGCATTGCCGGCTTTCGGTTGGCAGCAAGCCATGGCCGGGGTGGGTGGGGCTTACGCTGCCGCAGCCGTTTTCGCTTTCTTCTTCAGCCTGTTCTGGGCCTGCCTGAATGCGCTTTCGCTCAGCCCCATTATTTTGCAGATGTCTTCCTTCTCTTTGTTTAGGTAAATGAATATAAGCATTAGCTTGTTTTGCTTTGTCAGGTTGGTATAGTCGTTCTCCATCTTGTCGTTAAGCCCCGGTATTGCGCAGCAGCAGTAGCCTATGAAGCGAGCCGTCTTGTCGTTGCTCCATTTGGCTATGCAGTTGTTGTTTATTATGACGTAGTCTGTCATTTCGTACATTTCTGCCAGGCATTGCCGGGCTTCGGGGGCTATGCCTTCGGCCCGGTTGGGGGCTTGCGCCATTGTTTCCTGCGGGCGTTCCTCCGGCTGCCCGGCCTTTGGGCCATCTTCGGCGTTGCCCTTGTTACTCTCGGCGGCCGCGTTCAATGTGTTGTACAATATATTTTTGAATTCGCTGTAATTGTCGATTATGGCCTGCAGTTCATGTTTGGCCTTCCTTATCTTTCTCTTAAACAAGGCATTTTGGGTGTACTGTTTCATTATTGATATGGCAATCAATGCAATGGCCACAATGGCTATGCAGATTATGCCATGCTTCAGCTTGGCAATTTGTTGCCTGTCTTTTTGCGCAATGTCGAATGTGGCCTGTATCTCGATGATGCTGTCAGCCTGGTTTCTTCTCGTTATAGAGTTGTTCAGGCTCATCATGCTGTCGCCCAACGCGGCAGCATCTTTGTATCGGCCTTGGCCCTGTTTCTCTTTCCTTATTTCTGCCATCATCATCATCTTATAGTTTGGCGTGGCCGTCTTTATGGCTTGCTTTATCATCGTGTCGGCTGTGGCCATGTCGCCCTTATTCTTGTAAGTTTTTGAGAGTATGTAGTAGGTGTCGTGTTTCGGCCTAAGGTTTATCGACATGTCGCCATACTTCTTTGCCTTTTCGAAGTCGCCTTTCACATTATATATATTGGCCAGCCCGCTGTAAATGTTTGCCTTGCCAAAAGAGTCTGTGTGTTCGATGTAAGGTATGCATTTCTCAATGTACGCTATTGCATTGGCCGTGTCTTTCAGGTTGCCGTATATGTCTGATGCTTGCATGTAGATTCCTGGTATTAGAAAAGCTTTGTCATACTTGATTTTTTCAGCATATATTAGCGCTTGTTTTATATATTTCAGGGCATATCTGTTTTCTCCAAGTCTCTTGTTGAAGTAAGCAAGGCTTGCATATATCTTGGCTTTTAGGGCGTCATCGCCTGTCTCTTTGGCTATGCCTGCGGCCTCGAGCAGGTTTCTTAAGGCATTTTTTGTTTCGTTTCTGTCATATTGTGTGCGTCCTTTGAAATACAATGATCGAGCCAATTTTTGCTTGTCGCCATTCTGCCTGTAGTGCTTTATGCTTATGTCTATCATCGAGTCATTGGGCAACACTTCGCCATTTCGGAAGCAGAGGTTTGTTTTCTGCAGGTTGTAATGGGCAATGTCTTCTTCTGATTTCAGGTCGCTTGGGGCTATTCGGCTCAATTCCGCACGGGCTGAGTCGTAGAGCTTTCTCTCCAAGAGAGAGTCTATTTGTGCCAGGCGCGCCTCGGATGTTCCTTGCGTGCATCCTGCCATTATGGCCAATATGGATATGAATGTGGTTAGTAATATTGTTCTGCCGAATCTCATTGTTTTATGTATTTTATGTTTTAAGTTGTGCAAAGTTAACTTATTTTTGTGTAATAAGCGTCTTTTCATGCAATAAAAATAGGGTAGCATCTTGATTTTCCCGTAGTCGCTTACAGGAGGAGTGCCGCATCTTGCGTTGCAGGGGCCACACAGGGTTGCTGCCGACGATGCCGGCACGGTGACGAGGGCATGGTTCTAAGTGGTTTGCCTCGGGCTTTTGCGTAGCCATCTTTCAGTCACCGGCCTTGTTTTTTCAACCCAAATCGGCCATTAGAGAACAAAGTGGTTTGATGCCGTTGCCAGGCAGATAGGCTGCCAACGTTGGCGAAGGCGTAGCGGGCTACGACGAGACAACGTGGTTGGCAAGATGCCGACAAAAGCATTAAGGCACTTGGAAAGCCAAGATAGGATACTGTGACGTATCACTGGCGGCCTGATGGATGATGGGGGTTCAATCATCTTGCACGCTTTTCCGGGTTGTTTTCCAAATCCTCGTTGGTGGTGTGGCCCTTAGCACTCTCTATTCGCGCTTTGAAAAACGTGGCCGTTACTGCGCACAATCCGTTCGCAATCGATTTTCAAAGGCTGCTTATTGTTGATATTATTGATGGGTATGAAAAGTTTTTTTGTGACATTTTATCCTGTTTCTGGGCTTTTATGCCATGCGCCAATCTCTCAAAACCCCCGTAATTGCGGGATTTTTTGGCTGCAGGTGCACTTTTTTTATGTCACACCAAAATTTCTGCCTGTTGCAAAAGTCAGAAAAACGCCTTAACTTTGCATCGACAATTGAAACAAAAAAAACTATAAATTTACGATTACTAAAACAAGAATTTTGTCATTGGGCGTCGCGCTCTTGCCATGGCTGGCAATGCTTGCTTCCGCTGATCTTGAAGTGACCAAGTGGGGAGGTGATAACGATTATGATCGCGACCATGTAGGTGTAGTTCCTCCGGTTGACATAAAGACCGGTGAAGGTAAGTTTACGGTATTCTATAATGGCAGTGCTGATAAATCTCAGGTGGACATTATGGAGTCGGGCCGCGTGGTTTATTCAGATGTTGATAACGTGGCAGGCAAGGCAACCGTCACCTATATGATTCATAATGCTGCGCCCGGAGCTGATTACAGTGTGAGGGTTAAGGTGGGCGGACAGGTACGGGCCGTGGCAGAGCTGCCCGTTAACGAGTGATATGTCTTTACCATGAACATGCATAAATTGATATTATCACTTCTGCTTGCGTTGCCGCTGTGCGCCATGGGGGCGCGTGGCGGCATCGCCCCGGCAGGCGATGTGGGTGATGAGGTAGTGGCCAAAGTGTAGGTGTTTAAAATGAGAGCCTTACGATAATGTTACAGATATTTTACTAAAATAACATGAAGAAATTATTATCGTTGTTTTATCTTACCGTTTCCTTGCTAATGTCTGTACAAGCAAAAGGCATCGTTGGCAAGTGGTATTGCACCAATGCATATCTTGACAGCTTGGGGCTGGCTTATTATTATGGTGATTTGGATGGATATTGCAAGTTTGATAATGACGGTATGTTCACTGTTCGAATTAGCGGTGAGATGGTGTCTAGACGCTCAAGCGAGGCAAGTGCTGTTGGTGCGCTGAAAGCTCCAAAGTGGATGCGGTATAAATCGAAATACCAGACTTTGTTGATAAAGGTGAAAGGAACTTACAGGTTTGATGGCAGTACAATAACAACTGTTGTTGACACTGCTGACGTTCATGTATATATTAATACAGGGCTGGAATATCCGGAAGATCCTGATGCGGGCGCAAGCAGGGCTGAGTTTTATTGGAAGAACACCGAGAGGAATCTGTTTGATAAAGCAGAGAGGCATGCTGCCATTCAGGCTCAAATGATAAGGCGTGAAAAGATGGGGCTATGGACATGGAACAATCTGCCTGTGACGTTAGGAAACGGTGTAATGCAGGTAGGAGACTTAATGCGATTCACCAGAAAAAAGGAGAGGGGCTTTGGTATGGGTGAAGGCTCTGAAGTTGCCGGGCCACACCGTTACTCCACAAAAGAGGTATATGCTTCATCCCGCAGTGCACTGAAGATTCTAGATGATATTGGGAGTTCTGAAAAAGACAGAGCTTGGGCGGTGAAAATCCTAGAAAAGACAGTCGAAAAGGATTCGAGTGCATATTGGATGTTTCATCTTGGGGTGGCTTATGTCTCTGATAATTCAGTAAAACGTGATACAGCGAAGGCCGTAATGCTGTTGAGGAAAGCCGGGCAGACAGGATACGGCAAGGCATATAAAGTTCTTGGCGATATGTACAAGGACGGAAAAGGTGGCGTTTGTCAGGATGTCAGCAAAGCATATTATTATTACAGTCTAGGAGCGGATGTGCATGACAAGAACTGTATGTATTATAAGGGCTATATGCTGACTAAGGGTATTGGTTGCCGACAGAGCTACAGCGATGCCGTGCTTGCATTTTTGCCTGCCGCCAATTGGCCTGATGCAGAATCGCTATATATGCTCGGCGTGTTCCTACGTAACGGGTATGGCGTAGCAAAAGACTCATTGCTGGCAGTTAACAGCCTTCAGCGTGCTGCGCGCATGCATTGCCCTGAGGCTTCCGAGGAGTTGATGCGTCCGCACGAGGAGACGTACATGCACGATGTCTATGCCAATGCCCCCGGGTATTCTTACATCCCCGACAGCCTTCCCGACGTACGCCCTTCTGCAGTGGCCGTTGACTTGCCGGCCGGTGATTATCGGGGTTTCATCGCCACCTACGACTGGAGCGGCAAGTACATCCTTGATGAGCGCCCGTTTGCAATGACGTTAAACGGCGTGACTGGCGGCGGACTTTCTGGAACGTTGACGGTAGGTGACGAGTCGGCCAAGTTCTGCGGTACACTTTCCGGGGGCCGCCTGGTGTTCACCGAAGGTGGGCTGACCATGCCCGACCGCTATGTCCGCGGCGGCAAGCAGTATTACTACTTTGGCGACATGGCGCTCGAAGCCTGTGGCGGCAAGGTGCGTGGCAGGCTGAGCCTCAAGTCCCGTAGCCGGAAAGAGCCCGGTAACCCCATGTATTTCGAGCTTGTCGGCAATGCTTCCGGGACATCGGCCGGCACGGAGTGATTGTCATTCACAAGCACCTGTATTGTCTGTTGAATGTTCATTGAACCGAAATAATGCGAAGGTTATAGTTCATGTGTTAAAGATTTGGCGTTAACAATCACCTACTAGACAGTTGCTTGCTAACTGTTTGTCATTCAGCGGGTTGCCAAATGTGCCGTTCTTATCTGGCGGTTGCAATCAGCCTTTTCGGTTCTCTTCTGCCAATGGGATTACAGCAGCCTTGTTATTCCCGATGCCGTCCATGGTGTCCGTAAAGTCGTGTTTCGGTGTCTTAAGCTCAGAAGTTCAACGAATATATTGATGCTTTGAACAATGCTGATAGTTAAAAAATATTATTTATGTATAAAATTGTAAAGATTGCTCGCCTGTTAATTGATGTATATTAGGCAGTTTGGAAAAAAGTTAGTATCTTTGCACCCCAAAAAGGGCAAACAGCCCATATTTCAAAACGTTGACAATAATAACAATACATATAATATTTAAAAAACAACAACAATGCCTACAATTCAACAATTGGTAAGAAAAGGCAGGAACGTGCTTGCAGACAAGAGCAAGTCGCCGGCTTTGGACTCATGTCCTCAGCGCCGTGGCGTTTGCGTCCGTGTCTACACCACAACTCCCAAGAAGCCTAATTCGGCAATGCGTAAGGTTGCCCGTGTGCGTTTGACCAACCAGAAAGAAGTTAACTCCTACATCCCCGGCGAAGGGCACAACCTGCAGGAGCACTCTATCGTACTCGTTCGTGGCGGTCGTGTGAAGGATCTTCCCGGTGTTCGCTATCACATTGTGCGTGGTACGCTTGATACCGCAGGTGTAGCCAACCGAACACAGCGCCGTTCAAAGTATGGTGCAAAACGTCCTAAGGCAAAGAAATAACCGGTGCGTAACCGCTGAAGGAAAAAGGACAAAGACATTTTTTTTAGATTAGTTTTGCTGGAGAATTGTTATTAAAGGTTGAGTAAATGCCCGAGAGCGGGCGTTGAAGAACAAAGAAACAGCCCCATGCAGAATAAATTTCGTTAAAAACAAAATGAGAAAAGCAAAACCAAAGAAGCGTGTGATCCTGCCGGATCCCGTTTACAATGACCAGAAGGTCTCTAAGTTTGTGAATCATCTGATGTATGACGGCAAGAAGAATACCTCATACCAGATTTTCTATCATGCACTTGATGTCGTAAAGGCAAAGATGAGCAACGAGGAGAAGTCGGCACTCGAGATTTGGAAGAGCGCCCTGGACAACATCACCCCGCAGGTGGAGGTGAAGAGCCGCCGCATCGGTGGTGCCACGTTCCAGGTGCCCACGGAAATCCGTCCCGAGCGCAAGGAGAGCATCTCCATGAAGAACATGATTGCCTTTGCACGCAAGCGCAGTGGAAAGTCGATGGCCGAGAAGCTCGCCGCAGAGATAATGGACGCTTTCAACAGTCAGGGCGGAGCCTTCAAGCGCAAGGAAGACATGCACCGTATGGCAGAGGCTAACCGCGCATTCGCTCACTTCAGATTCTAAACAATAGCATAAAGGTAAAAAGACAATGGCAAACCGCGATTTACATTTGACGCGCAACATCGGCATCATGGCGCATATTGATGCCGGAAAGACCACGACGTCGGAGCGCATCCTGTTCTACACCGGCAAGACCCACAAGATTGGTGAGGTGCATGACGGTGCCGCTACGATGGACTGGATGGCCCAGGAGCAGGAGCGTGGTATAACTATTACCTCTGCTGCTACCACCTGCAATTGGAAGTGGGGTGGCAATGAGTATAAGATCAACCTCATCGACACTCCGGGACACGTTGACTTCACCGCAGAGGTTGAGCGCTCGCTCCGTGTGCTCGACGGTGCTGTGGCCACTTATTCTGCTGCCGATGGTGTGCAGCCTCAGTCGGAGACTGTGTGGCGCCAGGCTGACAAGTATAATGTGCCGCGTATCGGTTATGTAAACAAGATGGACCGCTCTGGAGCCGATTTCTTCGAGACTGTTCAGCAGATGAAGGATATCCTCGGAGCCAATCCTGTTGTTATGCAGGTGCCTATTGGTGCTGAAGAGAACTTCAAAGGCGTTGTAGACCTGATCAAGATGAAGGCCATCCTGTGGCACGACGAGACCATGGGCGCAGAGTATTCCATCGAGGAGATACCTGCCGACCTTAAGGACGAGTGCGACGAGTGGCGCAACAAGCTCCTTGAGGCTGCCGCCGAGTATGACGAGGCCATCATGGAGAAGTATTTCGACGACCCCAACACAATCACCGAGGACGAGATCATCGCTGCCATACGCAAGGGTACTGTATCGATGGCCTGCACCCCGATGATATGCGGTTCTTCATACAAGAACAAGGGCGTTCAGCCGTTGCTCGACTATGTTTGCGCTTTCCTGCCGTCGCCCCTCGACACCGAGAACATCGTGGGCACCAATCCTGAGACAGGTGAGGAAGAGGATCGCAAGCCTTCTGAGGACGCTCCTACTGCAGCCCTCGCATTCAAGATTGCCACCGACCCCTACATGGGACGCCTCGTGTTCTTCCGCGTTTATTCCGGCAAGGTGTGCGCAGGCTCATACGTGCTGAACACACGTTCCGGCAAGAAGGAGCGCGTGAGCCGCCTGTTCCAGATGAACTCCAACAAGGAAATACCCATGGAGTCTATCGATGCCGGCGACATTGGTGCAGGAGTTGGATTCAAGGACATACGTACAGGCGACACCTTGTGCGAAGAGGCTCACCCCATCGTGCTGGAGTCTATGACCTTCCCCGACACTGTGATATCCATCGCAGTGGAGCCCAAGAGCCAGGCAGACATCGCCAAGCTCGACAACGGCCTTGCCAAGCTGGCCGAGGAGGATCCTACGTTCACCGTTCGTACCGACGAGCAGAGTGGCCAGACCATCATCTCGGGTATGGGTGAGCTTCACCTCGACATCATCATCGACCGTCTGAAGCGTGAGTTCAAGGTAGAGTGCAACCAGGGTAAGCCCCAGGTTAACTACAAGGAAGCCATCACCAAGACTGTCAACCTGCGTGAGGTTTACAAGAAGCAGAGCGGCGGTCGTGGTAAGTTTGCCGATATCATTGTCAACATCGGCCCGGTAGACGAGGACTTCAAGGAGGGCGGATTGCAGTTCGTCAACGAGGTTAAGGGTGGTAATATTCCCAAGGAATTCATCCCCTCGGTGCAGAAGGGCTTCGAGAACGCCATGAAGAACGGTGTGCTTGGCGGCTATCCGATGGACAGCATGAAGGTGACGCTGCTCGACGGTTCGTTCCACCCGGTAGACTCAGACCAGCTTTCGTTTGAGCTCGCAGCAATCAATGCCTACAAGAATGGTTGCGTAAAGGCAGGCCCTGTGCTCATGGAGCCCATCATGAAGCTCGAGGTAATCACTCCCGAGGAGAACATGGGTGACGTGATCGGCGACCTCAACAAGCGCCGTGGCCAGGTTGAGGGCATGGACGAGGCTCGCAGTGGCGCACGCGTGGTAAAGGCAATGGTGCCCCTGTCAGAGATGTTCGGATACGTGACAGCTCTGCGTACCATCACCTCAGGTCGCGCAACCAGCTCGATGGAGTACGACCATCATGCGCCTCTCTCAAGCTCTATTGCAAAGGCTGTGCTTGAAGAAGTGAAGGGACGCGCCGACCTGGTGTAATTATATAGACATAACTGAGAGTGCAGGGCTGTTTAGCGAATGACTCTTAAGCAGCTCGGCACTCTCACTACACAAACATAACAAACAAACAATAATGAGTCAGAAAATCAGAATCAAGCTGAAGTCGTACGACCACAAGCTCGTAGACAAGTCAGCAGAGAAAATTGTGAAGGCAGTAAAGGCCACAGGGGCAATCATCAGCGGCCCTATTCCATTGCCTACCCACAAGCGCATTTACACTGTCAACCGCAGTACGTTCGTTAACAAGAAGTCACGCGAGCAGTTCCAGCTCTCAGACTACAAGCGTCTGATTGACATCTACAGCTCTACTGCAAAGACTGTTGACGCGTTGATGAAGCTGGAGTTGCCCAGCGGTGTTGAGGTAGAAATCAAAGTATAGTACTGTTTTAATATTAAATTGAAATGCCAGGATTAATTGGAAGAAAAATCGGAATGACATCCGTTTTCAGTGCCGACGGCAAGAATGTGCCGTGCACTGTTATCGAAGCTGGTCCTTGTGTTGTTACTCAAGTGAAGACCGTTGAGAAAGACGGTTACAAGGCTGTTCAGTTGGGCTTCGCCGAGGCAAAGGAGAAGAATACCTCCAAGCCTATGATGGGCGTGTTCAAGAAGGCCGGTACAACACCTAAGCGCCACTTGGCCGAGTTCAAGTTTGACGAGGAGTATAACCTCGGTGACACCATTACGGTTGACATCTTCAACGACGTACAGTTCGTTGATGTTGTCGGGACATCAAAGGGTAAAGGTTTCCAGGGCGTAATCAAGCGCCACGGCTTTGGCGGTGTAGGCCAGAGCACCCACGGTCAGGACGACCGCGCCCGCAAGCCGGGTTCTATCGGAGCCTGCTCTTATCCCGCAAAGGTGTTCAAGGGCTTGCGCATGGCCGGACACATGGGTAACGAGAGGGTGACCACCCAGAATCTGAGAGTTTTGAAAGTGATACCGGAACATAACCTTATCCTTGTAAAGGGTAGTGTTGCTGGTTATAATGGTTCAACCGTATTAATTGAGAAATAATGGAAATTAACGTATTAAATATCAATGGCCAGGAGACCGGGAGAAAGGTTACGTTAAACGAGGGCATCTTCGGAATTGAACCTAATGACCATGTCATTTATCTGGATGTGAAGCAATATCTTGCCAACCAGCGCCAGGGCACGGCCAAGTCTAAGGAGAGGAGCGAGGTTTCCGGCTCAACCCGCAAGCTCGGTCGCCAGAAAGGTGGCGGCGGTGCACGTCGTGGTGACATCAACTCTCCGCTGCTCGTTGGTGGTGGTCGTGTGTTCGGTCCGAAGCCCCGTGACTACGGTTTCAAGCTGAATAAAAAAGTAAAGAATCTTGCTCGCAAGAGTGCTCTGTCTTACAAGGCACAAGAGAATGCAATATTGGTAGTAGAGGATTTCCAAATGGAAGCCCCTAAGACTAAAGAGTTTATAAATATTGCTAAAAATCTCAAAGTTGACGGTAAGAAAGCCCTTTATCTTTTGCCGGATGTGAATAAAAACGTATATTTGTCAGCTCGCAACTTGCAGCGCGTCGAAGTTATGCTTGCCGCATCACTCAATACGTATAAAGTTTTGAACGCAGATGTGCTGGTTATCACCGAGAATTCGCTCAAGGAGATTGACGGTATCTTAAACAAATAAAGGAGACAACGGAATATGGCATTTATTATAAAACCTTTGGTCACTGAGAAGATGACCAAGATTACAGACAAGTCTTCTGTGGATAGAACTTATACTCCGAAGGCGGGCAAGAACAAGGGCCAGCAGGTGACCAAGAAGGCCACCCCCAAGTATGGCTTCATCGTTAAGCCTGAGGCCAGCAAGATTGACATACAGAAAGAAATCGAGGCCCTGTATAACGTTACCGTTATTGGCGTGAACACAATGCGCTATTCAGGTAAGCGTTCTGCACGTTATACGAAGGCTGGTCTTGTGAAAGGCCAGCGCAATGCGTATAAGAAGGCAATCGTCACTCTGAAGGAGGGTGATACCATAGATTTTTATAGCAATATACAATAATACAAATGGCAGTACGTAAGTTTAAACCGGTTACTCCGGGTCAAAGACACAAGATTATTGGCACGTTCGAGGAAATTACTGCATCCGTGCCAGAGAAGTCTCTCGTTTACGGTAAGCGTTCTACCGGCGGTCGAAACAACACCGGTAAGATGACCATGCGCTACAGAGGTGGCGGTCACAAGAGGAAGTTCCGTTTCATCGACTTCAAGCGGGAGAAGGATGGTGTTCCAGCAGTTGTAAAGACAATAGAGTACGATCCGAACCGCTCGGCTCGCATCGCCCTGTTGTACTACGCTGATGGTGAAAAGCGTTATATTATTGCTCCTAATGGACTGCAAGTCGGAACGACAGTGATGTCGGGTGCAGAGGCAGCGCCAGAGATTGGCAACTGTCTCCCGCTCGCAAACATTCCTGTGGGTACTGTGATCCACAACATCGAGCTTCGCCCTGGCCAGGGTGCCCTGCTCGTGCGTTCCGCAGGAAATTTCGCTCAGTTGACTTCACGTGATGGCAGCTACTGCGTAGTTAAGCTGCCTTCTGGCGAGACTCGCCTGATTCTTAGCGCTTGCAAGGCTACTGTGGGTAGCGTCGGCAATTCTGACCACGCCCTCGAGCAGTCTGGTAAGGCAGGCCGCTCTCGCTGGCTTGGCCGTCGTCCTCACAACCGTGGTGTTGTGATGAATCCTCATGATCACCCGATGGGTGGTGGTGAAGGCCGTCAGTCAGGAGGACACCCGCGCTCACGCAAGGGCTTGTATGCTAAGGGTCTTAAGACACGCTCGCCCAAGAAGCTTTCTAATAAGTACATTATCGAAAGAGCCAATAAGAAGTAATCACGTTAACTAAGTGTAAATTATGAGTCGTTCATTAAAAAAAGGTCCGTATATCAACGTTGCACTCGAGAAGAAAATTCTTGCCATGAACGAGAGTGGCAAGAAGAGTGTCGTTAAGACGTGGGCCAGGGCTTCAATGATTTCCCCCGATTTCGTGGGGCATACCGTTGCAGTCCACAACGGAAATAAATTCATTCCTGTTTACATTACCGAGAACATGGTTGGCCACAAGCTGGGCGAATTCTCACCCACACGTCGCTTCGGTGGTCATGCTGGTAATAAGAAATAGCAGGTTATCCACAAGAAAATAAAAGAAAACAATAATGGGAGCAAGAAAACATATTAAGGCTGAAGAAAGAAAGGCAGCCCTTAAAACACAGTATTTTGCAAAGCTGAAAGGCGTTCCCTCCTCTCCCCGCAAGATGCGCTACGTGGTAGACCTTGTGCGTGGCATGGAGGTTAACCGCGCCTTAGGCGTACTCAGGTTCACCAAGAAGGCCGCAGCTGCTGACGTTGAGAAACTTCTCCGTTCTGCCATTGCCAACTGGGAGGCCAAAAACGACCGTAAGGCTGAGGATGGTGAGCTTTTCATTACTAAGATCTTCGTGGACGAAGGTGTTACCTTGAAGCGCATGAGACCGGCACCTCAGGGCCGTGGTTACAGGATTCGCAAGCGTTCCAATCATGTGACTCTGTATGTAGACTCTAAAACTAATGATAAATAACAAGTAGAATGGGACAGAAAGTTAATCCGATAAGCAACCGTCTCGGTATAGTTAGAGGTTGGGATTCAAATTGGTTTGGAGGCAAGGACTTCGGAGACAACCTCGTGGAGGACATGAAAATCCGCAAGTACCTTAACGAGCGCCTTGCCAAGGCAAGCGTGTCTCGCATTGTCATCGAACGCACACTTAAGCTGGTGACCATTACTATTTGCACTGCCCGCCCGGGTATTGTCATTGGTAAGGGAGGACAGGATGTTGATAAGCTCAAGGAAGAGCTCAAGAAGCTTTATGACAAGGAGATTCAAATCAACATCTTTGAGGTTAAGAAACCCGAGCTCGATGCAACAATCGTAGCAAACAACATAGCCCGTCAGGTGGAGGGTAAGATTGCTTACCGCCGTGCCATCAAAATGGCCATTGCCAATACGATGCGTGCCGGAGCAGAGGGTATCAAGGTTCAGATTACCGGACGTCTTAACGGTGCAGAGATGGCACGCAAGGAGATGTACAAGGAGGGTCGCACCCCGTTGCACACATTCCGTGCCGATATCGATTTCTGCCAGGCCGAGGCCCTTACTAAGGTTGGCCTCTTAGGCATTAAGGTTTGGATTTGCCGTGGCGAGCTTTACGGCAAGCAGGATGTTTCGCCCAACTTCACGCAGGAGAAAGGCAACAGCCGCTCAAACGGTAGCAATGGTGGCAGGAAGTTCCGTAATAAGAAGAGTAAGTAATTGTTAAAAGTTAGAAGCTATCATGTTACAACCTAAGAGAGTAAAATATAGAAGACCCCAAGATGGCCGTGGCAACAAAGGCAACGCCCACAGGGGTACACAGCTGGCTTTCGGCTCTTTCGGCATCAAGACCCTTGAGGCCAAGTGGCTCGACAGCCGCCAGATAGAGGCAGCCCGTGTTGCTGTCAACCGCTACATGCAGCGTGAAGGTCAGGTTTGGATTCGCATATTCCCGGACAAACCTATCACTCGCAAGCCTGCAGATGTGCGTATGGGTAAGGGAAAGGGAGACCCCGCAGGATGGGTCGCCCCTGTAACTCCCGGTCGTATCCTCTTTGAAGTCGAGGGCGTTTCTTTTGAAGTTGCCAAGGAGGCCCTGCGCCTCGCAGCCCAGAAGTTGCCTGTAAAGACGAAGTTTGTTGTTAGACGTGATTACGATAAAAACGCTTGATTATGAAGGTTAAAGAAGTAAGAGAGTTGGAGACCAAAGACCTGGCCGAAAGATTGGAGACAGAAATTGCCAAGTACAATCAGATGAAGTTGAATCATTCAATCAGCCCGCTTGAGAATCCATCAGAGATTAAGATGACACGTCGTAACATCGCGCGCATGAAGACCATTCTGCGCGAAAGAGAACTCAACAAATAATTAGGGCCAGATGGAAAGAAATTTAAGAAAGACAAGACAGGGTGTAGTGATAAGCGCCAAGATGCAGAAGACTATCGTTATCGCATCTAAATTCAAGGAGAAGCACCCTATTTATGGTAAGTTCGTCCAGAAGACAAAGAAGTATCACGTGCATGACGAGAACAGCGAGGCCAATGTCGGCGATACCGTACTCATCATGGAGACCCGTCCTCTGAGCAAGACGAAGAGATGGAGATTAGTACAAATAGTAGAAAAAGCTAAGTAATTATGATACAGGCAGAAACAAGACTTACAGTGTGTGACAATAGCGGTGCCCGTGAAGCTCTTTGCATCCGCGTGCTCGGTGGAACTGGCCGCCGTTATGCCAGTGTGGGCGACGTTATCGTTGTAGCTGTCAAGAATGTCATTCCTTCAAGTGAACTGAAAAAGGGTGCAGTATCTAAGGCTTTGGTAGTACGCACAAAGAAAGAGATTCGTCGTGCAGACGGGTCATACATCCGCTTCGACGACAATGCTTGTGTGTTGCTCAACAATGCAGGCGAAATCCGCGGAAGCCGTATCTTTGGCCCTGTAGCCCGCGAATTGCGTGCCGTCAACATGAAAGTCGTTTCTTTGGCACCAGAGGTTCTTTAACAATAAAAATTGCGACTAGAGATGAATAAGTTTAAAATAAAGAAAAACGATATGGTGCTTGTCTTGTCGGGCAACGACAAGGATGTCAAGGGCTCTAACGGCAAGTACCCCGCTCCTCACAAGGTGCTTAAGGTGCTCGTAAAGGAGCAGCGGGCCATTGTTGAGGGCGTGAACATGGTATCAAAGAGCACGAAGCCTTCAGCAAAGCACCCTCAGGGTGGCATTATCAAGCAGGAGGCTCCGATACATATCTCAAACCTCAGCTTGGTTGACCCCAAGAGCGGTGAGCCCACTCGCGTGGCCATCAAGAGGACAGAGGATGGTAAGAAAGTCCGTATCGCAAAAAAGTCTGGGGAGGAAATTAAGTAATGAATACAGCACAACTAAAGAAAACCTATATAGAGGAGATAGCCCCTGCTCTCAAGAAGCAGTTCAGCTATTCTTCCACTATGCAGATTCCTGTATTGAAGAAGATTGTCATCAACCAGGGATTGGGAGATGCAACTCAGGACAAGAAAATCATCGAAGTGGCAGTAAACGAGATTACCGCCATCACCGGACAGAAGGCTGTAGCAACATATTCTAAGAAGGATATCGCCAACTTCAAGCTCCGCAAGAAGATGCCTATCGGTGTCATGGTTACTCTCCGCCGCGAGCGCATGTACGAGTTCCTCGAGAAGCTCGTAAGGGTGGCTCTGCCCCGTATCCGCGACTTCAAGGGCATTGACAGCAAGTTCGATGGCCGTGGCAATTACACCCTCGGAATCCAGGAGCAGATCATTTTCCCGGAGATTAACATTGATGCAGTAGATCGCCTTCAGGGTATGAACATCACTTTCGTTACCTCTGCAAAGACAGACGAGGAGGGGTATGCTCTGCTCAAGGCTTTTGGCCTGCCGTTCAAGAACGCTAAAAACGATTAAAAAGATATGGCAAAAGAATCAATGAAAGCCCGCGAGGTTAAGCGTGCTAAGCTCGTTGCCCGTTATGCAGAGAAGCGCGCTGCCCTCAAGAAAATCATTGCGACAACCGATGATGCAGCTGAGGCATACGAGGCAGCTCGCAAGTTGCAGAGCATCCCAAAGAACGCTAACCCTATCCGTTTGCACAACCGTTGCAAGATAACGGGCCGTCCGAAGGGATACATGCGCCAGTTCGGCCTCTCTCGTATACAATTCCGTGAGATGGCTTCCAAGGGCTTGATACCCGGTGTGAAGAAGGCCAGCTGGTAAATATGGCAGACTACAGATTTTAGTTTTTAATATTGTCGGGGAAGGCCCGATTAATTAAACAAACATTTATGACAGATCCAATAGCAGATTATCTGACGAGGTTGAGAAACGCAATCATGGCTCACCACCGTGTTGTTGAAGTACCGGCTTCAAACTTGAAGAAGGAAATCACCAAGATCCTCTTCGAGAAGGGTTACATCTTGAACTACAAGTTTATTGAGGATGGCCCACAGGGAACAATCAAGGTTGCCTTGAAGTATGACCCCACAACGAAGGCAAGCGCCATCAAGTGCCTTAAGAGGGTGTCGACACCGGGTTTGCGCAAGTACACCGGTTACAAGGAAATGCCGAGAGTTATTAATGGATTAGGTATAGCTATCTTATCTACATCCAAGGGTGTAATGACAGACAAGGAGGCTTCCACTCTCAAGATTGGCGGCGAGGTTCTTTGTTATGTATATTAATTGGAGGATTGAATATGTCAAGAATAGGTAAATTGCCAATTAGCATCCCTGCGGGTGTTACAGTAACCCTCAACAACGGGGTTGTCAACGTGAAGGGCCCGAAGGGCGAGCTTTCGCAGAAGGTAGACTCTTCTATAATCGTGAAGGTTGCCGATGGCCACGTGACTTTTGAGATTGACGAGAACAATCCTGTCAACTACAAGCAGAAGCAGGCGTTCCACGGCCTCTATCGTGCACTTGTCAACAACATGGTTGTAGGTGTGAGCGAGGGCTACAAGAAGGTGCTCGAGCTCGTAGGTGTTGGTTATCGTGTTTCAAACCAAGGTAACATCATAGAGTTCTCTCTCGGTTACACCCACCCCATCTTCATTCAGCTCCCCAATGAGGTGAAGGTTGAGACTAAGTCAGAAAGAAACCAGAATCCTATCGTCATTCTTGAGTCTTGCGACAAAGCGTTGCTGGGTCTTATCTGTGCAAAAATTCGTTCTTTCCGTATGCCTGAGCCTTACAAAGGAAAAGGTGTTCTGTTCCAGGGTGAAGTTATCCGCAGGAAGTCTGGCAAGACTGCTGCCGCTAAGTAACTTTAATTAATTACGATTATGACAACAAAGAAGATAGAAAGACGAATTAAGATCAAGTACAGAATTCGCAAAAAGGTATTTGGCACCGATGAGCGTCCTCGCTTGAGCGTTTTCCGCAGCAACAAGCAGATATACGCTCAGGTAATCAACGACAACGAAGGCAAGACCATCGTCGCAGCCTCTTCGTTGGGCCTTGAGGCAATGCCAAAGATTCAGCAGGCAGAGAAGGTTGGTGAGCTCATTGCAAAGAAGGCAATCGAGGCTGGTGTTACAGCAGTTGTCTTCGACCGTAATGGCTACCTCTATCATGGGCGTGTAAAGCAACTTGCTGATGCAGCGCGTAAAGGTGGACTTAATTTTTAAACGATTATGGCAATGAACAAAGTTAAAGTAAATAGTGACGTTGAGTTAAAAGACAGGTTGGTTGCTATTAACCGTGTCACCAAGGTGACAAAGGGTGGTCGCACCTTTACTTTCGCAGCCATTGTCGTTGTTGGTGACGGCAACGGCATCATCGGATGTGGCCTTGGAAAGGCTGGTGAGGTAACCGCAGCCATTGCCAAGGGCGTTGAGGCAGCCAAGAAGAACCTCGTTAAGGTGACATTGCTTAGGGGCACCATCCCTCATGAGATAGATGCACGTTTCGGTGGTGCTGATGTGTTCTTGCGTCCGGCAGCAGCCGGTACCGGTCTTGTGGCCGGAGGTGCCATGCGCGCCGTTCTTGAGAGCGTAGGCGTAAAGGACGTGCTTGCCAAGTCTAAGGGGTCTTCCAATCCCCACAACTTGGTCAAGGCAACGATTCTTGCCCTGAGCCAGCTTAGGGATGCATATACCATCGCAGGTACACGTGGCATTAGCATGGAGAAAGTATTTAGAGGATAAGGAGATTTTTGTATGGCAACAATTAAGATAAAGCAGATAAAAAGCAAAATTGGTGCTCCTGCAGACCAGAAGAGAACACTTGCTGCATTAGGCTTGCACAAGATTTCGCAGGTGGTTGAAAAGGAAGACTCTCCTTCGCTCCGCGGAATGATACGCAAGGTTCATCACTTGGTGACCGTTATTGACTAATTTTTCAAACTTAAAAAACGATTCGAAAATGAAGCTACATAATTTAACGCCGGCAGCCGGTTCCACTCATTCCCGTCGCAGGATTGGCCGTGGACCGGGCTCTGGCCTGGGTGGCACCTCTACCCGTGGCCACAAGGGAGCGAAAGCACGCTCTGGCTACAAGAGGAAGATTGGTTTCGAAGGTGGTCAGATGCCTTTGCAGCGTCGTGTGCCTAAGTTCGGATTCAAGAACATCAATCACAAGGAGTACCTCGCTGTAAACCTCCAGACACTCCAGCAGTTGGCAGAGGAGAAATCTCTCACCAAGATTGGGCTGGCTGAACTCGTAGAGGCAGGCATCACCAACGGCAAGAAACTTGTCAAGATCCTTGGCAAAGGCGAACTGACTGCTAAAATAGACGTTGAAGCAAACGCATTCTCAAAAACAGCTGAGGAAGCAATAAAAGCAGTAGGTGGTAACGCAACAATAATCTGAGGAAATGAAGAAGTTAATTGAGACACTACAGAACATTTGGAAGATTGAGGACTTGCGTCAGCGCATTCTCATCACTCTTCTCTTTACGGCTATTTACCGTTTCGGCTCATTCGTTGTACTTCCTGGTATAAACCCGGCCATGTTGGATAAACTACAGTCGCAAACCCAGGGGGGCTTGATGTCGCTTCTGGATATGTTCTCTGGTGGTGCATTTTCCAATGCTTCAATCTTTGCGTTGGGAATAATGCCTTACATCTCAGCTTCTATCGTTATGCAGCTTCTTGCTGTCGCTGTGCCTTATTTCCAAAAGATGCAGCGTGAGGGAGAAAGTGGTCGCAAGAAGATCAGTATGTACACTCGGTGGCTTACGGTGGCAATATTGCTATTCCAAGCCCCGAGTTACCTCATAAATCTTAAGATGCAGGCTGGAAGTGCCCTTGCTACGGGCATTTCCTGGTCTGTTTTCATCATCCCGGCCACCATTATCCTCGCTGCGGGAAGTATGTTCATCCTTTGGTTGGGTGAGCGCATTACAGATAAGGGTATAGGCAATGGTATCTCCCTGATAATCATGATAGGTATCATAGCGCGTTTGCCCCAGGCTTTCATCCAGGAAGTCAGCTCGCGCTTCACTGCCATCACCGGTGGCGGCCTTGTCATGTTCCTCATTGAGATACTCATTCTCTATGCAGTTGTTTGCGCATCTATTGTCTTGGTGCAGGGAACTCGCAAGATCCCTGTACAGTATGCAAAGCGTATTGTTGGCAACAAGCAGTATGGTGGTGCCCGTCAGTACATTCCCCTGAAGTTGTTCGCAGCCAATGTGATGCCTATCATTTTTGCTCAGGCTCTGATGTTCATTCCGTTGGCAATCGTGCAATACTCGACGCCCGAGAACTCCAGTTGGTTTGTGCGTTCCTTGATGGATCACCGCAGCTTGCTGTACAACGTGGTTTTTGCGGTGCTCATCATCGCTTTTACCTATTTCTACACGGCTATTACCTTGAATCCTACACAGATGGCTGAAGACATGAAGCGCAACAATGGCTTCATACCCGGCGTTAAGCCCGGTAAGGACACTGCCGAGTATATCGACACGGTGATGTCTCGCATCACCTTCCCCGGTTCGCTGTTCATCGCTTTCATTGCCATCATGCCGGCACTCGCAGGATTGCTTAATGTGCAGGATGCATTCTCGCAGTTCTTTGGCGGTACTTCTCTCTTGATTCTCATAGGCGTTGTTCTCGACACCTTGCAGCAGATAGAGAGCCATTTGCTCATGCGCCACTACGACGGCCTGCTCAACTCGGGCCGCATCCATGGCCGTGGCGGTGTTTCCGCATATTGATAAGGACTTCGTGATGAATATATTTCTGAAGACTGAGGATGAAATAGAGCTTATGCGCCAAGCGAACCTGCTCGTGGGCAGGACGCTTGGCGAATTGGCGAAGCATATCAAGCCCGGTGTTTCAACACTGCAGCTGGACAAGGTAGCCAACGAGTTCATTTGCGACAATGGTGCTGTGCCTACGTTCAAGGGGTTTCCCAATCCGTTTGGCCCGCCATTTCCGGCCAGCATCTGCACATCTGTCAACGATGTCGTGGTTCATGGCATTCCCGACGCCGCCACAGTTTTGAAGGATGGTGACATTATTTCAATAGACTGTGGAGTGTTGATCAACGGTTTCAACGGCGACTCTTGCTATACCTTCTGTGTAGGCGAGGTTGCCCCCGAGGTAAGGCAGTTGCTGAAGGTCACGAAAGAGTCTCTTTACTTAGGTATCGAGGCTGCAATGGCCGGGAGGCATGTGGGCGACATTGGATGTGCAATCCAAGACTATTGCCAGAGCTTCGGTTACGGAATAGTCAGAGAGCTCACCGGCCATGGGATAGGCCGCGAGATGCACGAAGACCCAAAGATACCCAATTACGGTGGAAGGGGTCGAGGCATCATGTTGAAGTCGGGGATGTGCATAGCCATCGAGCCGATGGTGACGATGGGAAACAGGGCCATAGGTATCATGCCCGACAAGTGGACAATAAAGACGCTTGACGGACGCCCAGCCGCCCACTTTGAGCATACAATAGCCATACGCAAAGGCAAGGCAGACATTTTATCATCATTCGAAGAAGTAGAACGTTTAGAAGGCAAATTATATTGATATGGCAAAACAATCCGCTATAGAACAAGACGGGACAATCATCGAGTCGCTCTCCAATGCAATGTTCCGTGTTGAATTGGAGAATGGGGTGCAGATAATTGCCCACATCTCGGGCAAGATGCGAATGCACTACATCAAGATTCTTCCCGGCGACAAAGTAAAGGTAGAGATGAGCCCTTACGATTTGACAAAAGGCAGAATCGTATTCAGATACAAATAATCATTAGGCATAAATATGAAGACAAGAGCATCATTGAAGAAGCGCACCCCCGACTGCAAGATTGTGCGTCGCAAGGGTCGCCTGTTCGTTATCAACAAGAAAAACCCCAAGTACAAGTTGCGTCAGGGTTAATTAAGACATCAAACATTTATCTATTTTATTTATTAACAAATGGCAATAAGAATTGTTGGAGTAGATTTGCCCCAGGACAAGCGTGGCGAAATCGCATTGACTTATATCTACGGTATAGGTCGAAGTAGTTCAGCAAAGATATTGGATAAGGCAGGCGTCAGCCGCGACCTGAAGGTCAGCGAGTGGACAGACGACCAGGCAGCCAAAATCCGTGAAATCATCGGCGCTGAGTACAAAGTGGAAGGTGATCTCCGTTCAGAGATCCAGTTGAACATCAAGCGTCTGATGGACATTGGTTGCTACAGGGGAATCCGTCACCGTCTCGGTCTTCCTGTTCGCGGTCAGAGCACTAAGAATAATGCTCGTACCCGTAAGGGAAAGAAGAAGACTGTTGCAAACAAGAAGAAGGCCACTAAATAATTAATAGTAAGTAATTAAGAATTTGGAATCATGGCAAAGAAAACAGTCACTTCAAAGAAAAGGAACGTAAAGGTTGACGCGATAGGTCAGCTTCATGTACATAGCTCGTTCAACAACATCATCGTCTCTTTGGCCAACAGCGAGGGCCAGGTTATCTCATGGTCTTCAGCCGGAAAGATGGGCTTCCGCGGTTCAAAGAAGAACACCCCGTATGCAGCCCAGATGGCAGCTGAGGATTGTGCCAAGGTGGCCTACGACCTCGGTCTGCGCAAGGTAAAGGCTTATGTCAAGGGTCCGGGTAACGGCCGTGAGTCAGCCATCCGTGCCATCCACGGTGCCGGCATAGAGGTGATGGAGATAGTAGATGTTACTCCGCTGCCGCACAATGGCTGCCGTCCTCCGAAGAGAAGAAGAGTATAGTCAACGAGCAATGTAGAACTTATTAGCATTAGATATTATGGCAAGATATATTGGACCGAAATCAAGGATTGCGCGTCGTTTTGGAGAGCCCATCTTCGGCGCAGACAAAGTTTTGTCTAGGAGAAACTTCCCTCCTGGACAGCATGGCAACAGCCGTCGCAGGAAGACTTCCGAGTATGGCGTCATGCTGGCAGAGAAGCAGAAAGCCAAGTATACATACGGAGTGCTTGAGCGCCAGTTCCGCAATATGTTTGAGAAGGCTGCCCGTGCTGAGGGCATCACCGGTGAGGTGTTGCTCCAGAACCTGGAGAGCCGTCTCGACAACATTGTGTTCCGTCTGGGCATTGCCCCGACTCGCGCTGCTGCACGCCAGCTCGTTGGCCACAAGCACATAACGGTAGACGGACAGGTTGTCAACATACCTTCTTACTCCGTTAAGCCCGGCCAGATTGTGGCTGTTCGCGAGAAGTCAAAGTCACTCGAGGTCATCGAGGCTGCCCTTGCCGGTTTTAACCACAGCAAGTACCCCTGGCTCGAATGGGATGAGAACATCAAGGGAGGCAAGTATCTGCACAAGCCCGACCGTGCCGACATCCCCGAGAACATTAAGGAGCAGTTAATCGTTGAGTTGTACTCTAAATAAATCATTGAATTAATGGCGATATTAGCATTTCAAAAACCTGATAAAGTCGTAATGCTGGAGGCTACGGACAAGTTCGGCAAGTTCGAATTCCGTCCATTGGAGCCCGGCTTCGGCGTGACCATAGGTAACGCCCTGCGCCGCATTCTTCTTTCATCGCTTGAGGGCTATGCTGTCAACACTGTCCGCATTGCGGGGGTGGAGCACGAGTTCTCGTCAGTGCCCGGTGTCAAGGAAGACGTGACCAACATTATCTTGAATCTCAAGCAAGTGAGGTTCAAGCAAGTAGTAGAAGAATTCGAGAACGAAAAAGTTAGCATCACGGTTGAGAATTCCACCGAGTTTAAGGCCGGCGATATAGGCAAGTATCTGACTGGATTTGAAGTGTTAAACCCAGATTTGGTGATTTGTCATTTAGACTCAAAAGCTTCAATGCAGATTGACCTTACCATTAACAAAGGTCGTGGATATGTGCCCGCCGACGAGAACCGGGAGTTCTGCACCGATGTGAACGTAATTCCAATCGATTCTATTTACACCCCGATCCGTAACGTCAAGTATTCCGTTGAGCCCTATCGTGTCGAGCAGAAGACCGACTACGACAAGCTCATCCTTGAAGTGTCTACGGATGGTTCCATTCACCCGAAGGATGCCCTTAAGGAGGCCGCAAAGATTCTCATCTATCACTTCATGCTCTTCTCCGACGAGAAGATAACGTTGGAGAACACCGACGTTGACGGCAATCAGGAGTTTGATGAGGAAGTGCTGCACATGCGCCAGTTGCTCAAGACGCGCCTTGTTGACATGAACCTCAGCGTGCGCGCGCTCAACTGCCTCAAGGCAGCCGATGTCGAGACGCTCGGCGACCTTGTGCAGTACAACAAGACCGACCTGCTCAAGTTCCGCAACTTCGGCAAGAAATCGCTCACCGAGCTTGATGATTTGCTCGAGAGTCTGAATCTGTCGTTTGGAACCGATATTTCCAAGTATAAGTTAGACAAGGAATGACAGTCGTCCGGGTGACTTCCAAGGTGCCCGGCACTGCTTCCACTTGAAAAAGTAAACAAACAAAATGAGACATAACAAGAAATTCAATCATTTGAGTCGTACTGCAGACCACCGTCATGCCATGCTTGCAAACATGACTATTTCGCTGATCATGCACAAAAGAATCACTACGACTCTCGCCAAGGCTAAGGCTCTGAAGAAGTATGCCGAGCCCCTTATCACTCGTTGCAAGGACGACTCAACCCATTCGCGCCGCGTGGTTTTCAGCCACCTGCAGAACAAGGAAGCTCTCAAGGAGCTCTTTGGGCCGGTTGCCGCTAAGGTTGGCGACCGTCCGGGAGGATACACCCGTATCATCAAGCTTGGGTTCCGTAAGGGTGATGGAGCCGAAATATGCTTCATCGAGCTTGTAGACTTCGATGAGAACATGGCTAAGACAGCCGGCAAGAAGAAGGCTACCCGCCGTTCTCGTCGCTCTGCCAAGGCTGAGGCACCTGCTGCCGAGGCTGCAGCCGAGACTGTTGAGGCAACAGAGGCTCCTGCCGCCGAGACTGCCGAGGCTCCTGCCAAGGACGAGGCTCCCAAGGCTGAATAACTTGAGGCTTACAACTCACAATAGCACCCGGGCAATTTCATTTGTCCGGGTGTTTTTGTTTGCTTAATGAATTGTTGTTGTTTATGGTCAGTCTCAAAATCCGGCTGCAAATTCCGGGACACCCGATAAACATAGGGGGCTTAAGCGTACTGGGAGTTAGGAAGTTAAGAATTAAGAATTAAAAAAGGGCTACGCTATGATAGCCAATGCTATTGTCCTCTAACTCCTTGTAACACCTTCTAACTTCCTCTAACTCCATTGTACACAAAGACTATTGTCTTAACTCCTTTACTCCCTAACTCCTTTACTCCCTAACTCCTTAACTCCTAAATAGCCACCTGGATTTATCCGGTGAGCCCAAATTCCCCTTTTGCAAACAGTTTTGGAGGCATTAATCGCGAGTTTCTCCATCTCATTAAATCATCTTGCCTGTTTCGTTTCTTCAAAGAGCGCATGCCGCGCTATGGCTACAAATATCTCTAAACCGAAGACGATGACTGCAACTATTATCAGACACTTGGCTTGAACCTCATCCACAAAGGATTTTTCGGGCAATACAATTATGGACTGCCGATGAAAGACTTGAATGTCTGATACATGATTTAGAATTAAGGAGGGGATTTCTCCTCTCCTCTTCTCATTATATACTGATAAATCATGGATTTACAAGAAAAAACACTATCTTTGCGAAAGTAATCAAGCGTTCTGTAACATATACGGTGGAAACATCTCACAAGTGGAGCATTCCAGACACAGGTGCTTTGACAATTTTATGCGGCATTTCCTGAGATTTTGTACGAATCAAATTTTTCCGAGTATGAAGAAAATAGCTTTTATTTTAATATTAGTCTTGTCATGTATTGCTACAAAAGCCCAAACCATAGATGAGCGTATAGGTGCGGCGATTAATTCGTCGGCCAATTTCGGTCTATACGACATATATTACAATGCTCAGAAAGATTCGATAGATCCTTTTCTGGAAGTGTTTTCACGGTGTTTGATTGGCAACCGTTTCAATCGCCCTGACATTTCCATTCCGGCCTTTGATGAACTCCTGAAAAAACAATCAGATCGTCTTGACCTGAACTTGCTTCTTCAAAGTTCTGTTATGTATTCAATGGATTTGAGCCGTGTAGGTAAGAATGAAGAAGCATACAACCTGATGTCCGCTGTCTTGTCTTCTGCTTACCAAATGGTAGATTCTGTGAGTCTTTCTCCGTATGCAGATATGATGGATCGATACAAAGCTCTTACAAAGTATTCGCCATATAGTATTTCCATTTCCGGTGAAAAAGGTATTGCTCCGTTTGATACTATTCGTGCGGGGAAGCCTGACAGCAAACAATATCTGATGCAAATTACCGAAGCCGCAATAAACGGCCATCCTGCGAATATAACATTTGATACCGGAGCCGGAGTTAATGTTATAACCGATTCGTTGGCAAATGCCTATGGCTTGGAATTGATTGATGCCAATGTTGCGGCAACTGGAGTTGCATCGTCTGCCGGACGATATGCTGTTGCCAAAGAATTGAAGTTGGGGAACATTACAGTCAAAGATGTGCCGTTTTATGTTATCGACATACGCAGCCACCATGAAGAAGCAGACAAGTACATAAATGTTTTTGAATTGATTGTAGGCAGCGAACTGATGCTTCAACTAAAAGATGTTACACTAGACTTCTCGGCAAAAGAAATACAGGTTCCTCTTATCACATCCGCCCCCTCCAACGTGAGGCCTAATATGAGCTTTTCGTCGGACATGAACCTTCTTACTGCTGCCGAGACCAACCAACAGCCCATGCTTATAAAACTTGACAGCGGCGACTCTTCATACGGACGGCTTAATAAGGCGTTTTTTGAGGCTAACAAGGATTATCTCACATCACAATGTCAGAGCGACACAGTAAATCAGGCTGGTGTCGGGGGCGTGTGGTCGGTACTTTGCTATAAATTGCAGGATGCGATACTGACTATTGGTGGTAATACGGTTAAATTGCCGTCGATTCAAGTGCAGACCGAACAACAAGAAAATCATTATATGGATGACAACAACCTCGGCCTGATGAGTATGATGCTATTCCGTAAAGTACGCTTTAATCTTGTTGATATGGTTTTCTCGACCGAATTGTGAATAAGTCCATATTTCTTGTTTGATTGCCAGTTTTCTAATTTGAGCGGATTTGCTACATCCACCAATGGGAAACTGATGGAAATACATAAATCCTCACTTTATATTATTGGTAATGAAAAAGCTGGCTATTGTTTTTCTTCTTTCTGTTTTCATGCTTCCGGCGCGAGGCAGCGACTCCATTGGCGGTTTCCCCCGTGCCATATTGCCGGGCGACTTTGCAGACCCGAAGATTGTTCGCGATGGTGAAGACTATTACATGACTCATTCGGCGTTCAGTTATGCCCCGTGATTCCTCGTTTGGCATTCGCGCGACCTGCTGTCTTGGGAACCTGTCTGCCGTGTGCCCGGCTCGGGCTATGCCCCCGACCTCATAAAGTACGATGGCAAGTTCTATATCTATTACCCTGCCCATGGCACCAACTATGTGACTTGGGCCACCGACATAAGGGGCCCTTGGAGCAAGCCCATTGACTTGAAGGTGGGTGACATCGACCCCGGTCATGTAGTCGACAGCCTCGGCAACCGTTACCTCCACCTCTCCGGCGGCACCATGGTCGAGCTGTCTCGCGACGGCCTTTCCACCATTGGCGAGCGCCACAAGGTTTACGAAGGATGGCAGTATCCGGAAGACTGGGAAGTGGAATGCTTCTGCCGCGAGTCGCCCAAGCTCACATTTCACAACGGATATTTCTATATGACAAGTGCCGAAGGCGGCACCGCAGGGCCCACCACGAGCCACATGGCCGTGTCGGCGCGCTCGCGTTCGGCTGTAGGCCCGTGGGGAAAACCCGCCTTACAATCCCGTTGTGCATACCTACAGCGCCTCCGAACGGTGGTGGTCGAAGGGGCATGCATCCATCATCGACGACGTTAACGGCAATTGGTGGATAGTGTACCATGCTTACCAGAAAGGACTTCACACCCTCGGGCGCAGCACACTCATAGAGCCAATAGAGTGGACTGCCGACGGATGGTTTCGCACCAAGCCTTCAGCCAAGCCCATATCCCGGAATCAGCCCGTTGTGTTCTCTACGCCGTCCGACACCTTCAAAGCCTTGTTCAGTATTCCTGACAGTTGTATATCCTGATTTTTTATGGATATTGTTCGTTTCCGCCTTTCTGAGGATGCGTATATTTCTCTTTGTATCTTGCTTGCAGTACAAGACGGTAGATGTTCCTCTCAACTGGGGCAATTCAGAAAAGACATATTACAGTTTTCCACCTCTTTACAACGGATATATGCGGAGGCATTTCTCAATGATATTGTACTGTAGCTGCATTCAACTGATAAACTTTTCCAATATTTGTTTGGTTTTATTCCAAAAATACTGTACTTTTGCAGTAAAGCAGGAATAAAAATGGACAAGGATAAATACATTAAACGTGAGTCATATCTCAACAAATTGGTTATCAGACGAGATAACGGAGAGGTCAAAATAATAACCGGTCCTCGAAGATGCGGAAAATCATGGCTTCTGAGCCACATATACAAGGATTATCTATTAGAGCAAGGGGTATCTCCCGACAATATCATCATGTTAGACTTTGACAGGGATGATGACAAATATGATTTCAACATACTTGATTCAAGGGCAGTAAAAGAGCATATCTACTCTCGGATAAAAAATGAGAACGAGAATTACTACATCTTTCTTGATGAGATTCAAGAACTTGATAACTTTGAGCGGCTTGTAAACGGTTTAAACAGCCATGACAATATAGATGTCTATGTGACGGGTAGCAATTCTCGTTTCCTGTCTCATGATATACGTACGATATTTCGTGGCAGAGGAAATGAGATAAGGGTGTTTCCTTTGTCTTTCAGGGAATACTGCCAAGAGATAACGGATATTCGCGAGGCATGGATGATGTATTCCACATTCGGGGGTATGCCACAGCTTCTCCATTACAACGACAACGAGCAGAGAATAAACTATCTTCAGAACTTGTGGGAAAAAACATATCTCGACGATGTAGTGGAACGTAACAATGTAAGAAACGAACTTGCGATTTCCCGGCTTGCTACCTCATTATGCAGTTCTATTGGTTCACTCACAAATCCTGCACGGATTGCCAATACGCTTGAATCGGTACAGAAAATGAAGATAGATTCAAAAACTGTATCATCCTATATTGACTATCTCGAAAATGCCTTCTTGTTTGAAAGTGCTGAGAGGTACGATGTAAAGGGACGGCGTTATTACGAAACCAATAAAAAATATTACTGCATTGACATTGGTCTTAGAAACGCACGCCTGAATTTCCGGCAACAGGAACCGACACACATCATGGAGAATGTGCTGTATAACCACCTTCGTATACTTGGCTATCTTGTGGATGTCGGGATTGTGGAATCACGTGAAATGAAAAACGGAAAGGCATCTTACTCGCAACGCGAAATTGACTTTGTTGCCAACAAAGGCAGTCAACGATATTATATCCAGTCGGCATATTCAATTTTTTCAGAAGAAAAGCGAGAGCAGGAACTTGCGTCGCTATTGAAAGTTTCCGATTCATTCAAAAAGATTGTCGTTGTCGGTGATGAGATAATGCCTTATTCCGATGACAATGGGATATATTTTACAGGGTTATTTGATTTTCTGTTAAAAGATGATTGGCAGTAATCAGGCTGACATAACAACTAGAAACACGCATGAAAATAGTGAACTTATTTAAAAAGATCAGGACACTTCCAGTTAGAGATGATACAATTACTTTTTATGATAAGCTACATCCATGCGGTTGGAGCAGGCTTTTGGCTGCGAAAGCACTCCTTATATTAATAATAATGTCGCAGCAACCGGTCATTGCAGCAGCTTTGCGTGTAGGCGACTTTACGTTCTCTCATCTGGGTCTGGCGGATGGATTAAACAGCCAACGCATCTATTCGCTTAAACAGACGGAGGATGGAGCCGTGTGGTTGACGACACAAAGTTTTGTGGCCCGATACAACGGGGTCAGCATAGAGAACTTTAATTTGGAGGGTAATACCGGTGAGTATAACTGTTTTGTCCAATCGGCCGACAACAGTGTGTTGCAAGTGTTTGATGCCGGTGGACGCATATATGAATATAATCCGATGCAAAACCATTTTGATGTTGTAGCTGACGTTGCTGCTTTTTTCAAGAATGACAACCAGCTCAATGATGTGTATAGGGACGGCGACACTTATTGGTTGGCAATGAGCGGAGGCGTTTATATGCTTCGCAATGGGAAGATTGTCACGGTAGGTTCCAATGTATATGCAAGTTGTATCATCCGCGGGTCGAAAGGCATTTTACTCTTTGGCACACGTCAGGGTGTAAAGTCATTGAGCCGTAATCACAAGGCTCTTATTTCTTATTTGCCGTATGACGTCGTAAGTGGGCACTATGACGCGGACACCAAACAACTTTGGCTTGGCACATACGAGCAGGGGCTTATAATTGCAGACGGAAAAGGTGTGTGTACATCAATGGACGGAATACCTCATAATCCCGTTCGCAGCATTGTCGACTATGACAGTAATACGATGCTGGTGGGGGTTGACGGCTTCGGCGTGTATCAGGCTTCACGCTTACCCTCAGCTAAAAATAAAGCCTCACTGCTGTTCAATGCCAATGAGGGAGAGCATGGCGTGCTTCACGGCAATGGCATTTACGCAGTGCTTGTTGATGCCTGGAAAGACATATTCATAGGTTCTTATTCGGGAGGCATAGACATTGCGCGGCCCGTCGGTAACGCCGTTACCGTTTATATGCATCAGCCGAATAAGCCGACATTGGTTAACGACCATGTCAACTGTGTGGCACAGCTGTCACCATCGACTTTGGCGATGGGTACTGACGGCGGTATCAGTGTATTAAACACCACCACAGGTGAGTGGCGTCATATTGCGCGGAACATCGTAGTGCTTTCGTTGTGTCCCAAGCAGGACAGCGGAGGGCTTTTGGCTGCAACTTATGGCAACGGCATGTGTGAAATCAGCACCAACGGAGAGGTAAGGGAGTTGTATGGTACTAACGTTCTGGAAGACAGCCATATCCAGGATTTGTTGTTTGACAGGAATGGCCATCTTTGGATTGGTTGCCAAGATACACGACTTGTTGAAGTAGTACAAGGAAAATTCCTATATTACCCTGTGGAAAACGTGGAGTCTCTTGCCCTCTTGCCCGACGGCCGTATAGCGGCGGGTACAATAAACGGGCTCTTTATTGTGACTCCGGGTCAGAAAGCGGTAAAGGAACTGCCTTATTCCCCGTCATCAACCGACCAAGTTAACCGTTATGTGCTTGACCTCTTTATTTATGATGAACGCTACATAAATATCGCCACTAATGGCGGAGGACTGTATGTGTATGACCTCCGCACGGGGAAATGCCGGCAGTTTACCATGAAAAACGGCCTGCCTTCAAACGTCGTCACAAGCGTCACGCAAGACGAACTCGGACGCCTGTGGTTCGCTACTAATGGAGGATTGTCATTCGCATACCCTGACAATCTTGACAAAATCATTAACGTAAACTATCTTTATGGATTACAGCGTGAGTATTCACAGGGCGCAGCCTTCAACTTGTTGGACGGGAACTTGTTTTTCGGTAGCGTAGAAGGCGCTGTCGTAGTCAATCCGCACTATGTGCAGAACCGTAATTATACTGCAAAACTACGTTTCACCGGCATAAGTTGCAACGATGGCAATTCTGAACGGTTTAACGAACAGGTTGCGGAAATGTTAGGCGAAAGGAAACTGAAACTGTCATATCAACAGCGTACATTTGAACTATATATCGAAAGCATAAACTTACGCTACCAATTCGACATAGCTCATCAATATAAGGTAGGGAATGACAGTTGGAGTCCGCTTTCAACGCAGCAATTTATTCGGTTCGTCAACCTTGAACCCGGTACGCACCACCTGACAGTACGTTCGGTAAGCAAGGCCAACCGCATTGTACTCGACGAGCAGAAGTTGGTAATCACCATTGGCCGGCCTTGGTGGAGTTCGTGGTGGATGTGGTGTGTTTACATCTCGTTAGTTGCATTACTGTTCTATGGGGCTTTATGGACATACGGCCTGCACAACAGGTATATGCGTCTTGTGGTGAGTGCTCTGGAACGGGATAAAGAGAAAGATACGGTGACTTCACAATCGGGGCAAAAACAAGATAATGTCCAGCAGCATATCAATGAACTCCAAGTTGACATTAGTAAAAAAGGCGATGCCACAACAAAAAATCCAATTTTTGTAGACACTGTGACCAAACTTCTACTCAACCATATCTCGGATTCGGGCTTCACTATCGACCGCTTGTGCAGGGAAATGGCGATGAGCCGCACAATGTTTTATGTAAAGCTGAAGTCATACACAGGGAAATCACCTCAGGAATTTATCCGCATAGTGCGTCTTGAGCGTGCTGCCGTACTGCTACGTTCCGGTCACCAAGTAGGTAAAGTAGCCGAGGAAGTCGGCTTCGATAACACCAAGTATTTCAGTACGGCGTTTAAAAAATACTTCGGCGTCTCTCCGTCAAAATACAGGTAAAACATATTGCCCTTATAAAGGGCATCTATTCGTTCACTCTATATCAAGACACCTTCTTCAGATGAGGAAGGTGTCTTTTTTATATGCCCTGCTACTAACTAAAACTACGCTCAGCGATTAACTTTTTTATGTTAAAGGCTGTGACGGCGGTCATGTGGCTTAACCATTTGATATACAATGAGTTGCAAAAAACTCGGTCTTAACTTGCGAAACAGCGCCTTTTACGGTCTGAAACGGCTCGTTTCGCGAGCTAAAATAGGCCGTTTTGCAGCGCGAAATGCCACATATTGAGAATCAAGGAGATTGAGAACGTTCTTTGTCGCATATTTGCACGTCTGAGCAGATTGCGGATATTCACTATATTTGTTTCACGAATACAGGATGCGGTTCGGCAATGTCAAGTTAAAAAACTTTGTTTTTTCTTGCCATTGCGCTCACCTTTCACCGTATTTAACGGTCCGATTGCTCTGTCTCCCGTAATAAAAAGGTTTGATTTCTCGTGAAATAAGGTTCGTTTCCTGACGAAAGACACTTATTGAACATTTATCAATAGATATCAAACCAACTCTTTTATAACATTTTACTTATTTTGCAACATATAGGTTAATAATCATGAATGAGTATATAGAATAAAAGAAATTTGTGACAATCCAATAAATTATTAAGAAATATGCGAAAGATAATGATTCTCGCTGCCGCAGTTGTGACTATGGCATGTTCTTCTATTGCCTCTACTGCGCAGACTGTAAACAATTTTACTATTAAACGCGGTACAAACATCAGCCACTGGCTCTCGCAGAGTGAGGAGCGCGGAGAAGCACGCGGCCAGCACATCAAGGAAGAGGATTTCGCACGCCTTGAGGAACTTGGATTCGACTTCGTGCGCCTTCCGATAGATGAGGAACAATTTTGGGACGAGCAGGGCAACAAGCTGCCCGAAGCATGGCAACTGCTCACGCAAGCCCTGAATTGGGCCGGGAAGCACCACTTGCGTACCATAGTGGACATGCACATCATCCGATCTCATGATTTCAATGCTGTCAACGAGGGCAGAACCAACGTACTCTTCACGTCAGACAAGGCCCAGCAGGATCTTATAAATATGTGGTACCAGTTGTCCGACGCGCTCAAGGCTTACAGCGTTGACTCCGTGGCCTACGAGCTGATGAACGAGCCGGTGGCCGATGAGCATGAGCAGTGGAACAAGCTGATTTTCAAGGCACATAAAGCTCTCAGAGAGCGTGAGCCGCAGCGCACGCTGGTCATCGGCTCAAACATGTGGCAGGCCACGTGGACATTCAAGTACCTGCGCATACCCGAGGGAGACAAGAACATCGTTCTCTCGTTCCATTATTATGAGCCGCAGGCACTTACACACTATGGCGCGCCCTGGACGCCGGTAGGCGGCTACCGAGGCAAACTCACTTATCCGGGACGCCTCATCTCGCAGGCCGATTATGACGCCGCTCCTGACAGCCTGAAGCCCGTACTGAAAAAATACACCGGCGTATGGAACCGCGAGCGCATAGCCCAGGACTTCCGTGACGCCATAGCCGTGGCAAAAAAATACGGCGTGCAGCTCTATTGCGGAGAATGGGGCGTCTATGAACCGGTTGACCGTGAGCTGGCTTATAAGTGGACAAAAGATATGCTGTGGGTGTTCGACAAGTACAACATTGCATGGGCATCATGGTGTTACGACAACGACTTCGGCTTCTGGGACCAGAAAACCCAATCGTTCAAGGACCGCCCGCTTGTGGAACTCCTGACGGGAAAAAAGAAATAACTTAACCAACTTTCTTACAAAACAGAACAATGAAAAAGACATACGGACATTTCGACGACAAAAACCGTGAATATGTAATCACCGACCCGGCAACTCCATTCCCTTGGATTAACTACCTGGGCAATGAGGATTTCTTCAGCCTCATATCCAATACGGCGGGAGGTTACTCTTTCTATAAGGATGCCAAATTCCGCCGCATCACGCGCTACCGCTACAATGACGTACCGATGGACAACGGCGGCCGATACTTTTATATCAAGGACGGAGACGTTGTGTGGAGTCCCGGCTGGAAGCCGTGCAAGACCCCACTCGACAGTTATGAGTGCCGCCATGGGCTGAACTACACCCGCATAACGGGAAGCAAGAACGGCATAGAGGTCTCGGAGCTTTTCTTCGTGCCATTGAACACATGGGCCGAAGTGCAGAAGGTGACCATCCGCAACACCACTGACACGAAGAAGACCGTGAAACTCTTTTCGTTTGCCGAGTGGTGTCTGTGGAACGCAGCCACCGACATGGAGAACTTCCAGCGCAACCTGAGCACTGGTGAGGTGGAGATAGAGCAGGGAGAATCCTCTACGGTCATTTACCATAAAACGGAGTACAAGGAGCGCCGTAACCACTATGCTTATTACGCCTTGGCAAATGCACGGGCCGACGGTTTCGATACCGACCGTGAGTCGTTTGTCGGCCTTTACAATGAACTGGCCAATCCCCAGTGCGTCATGGCTGGCAAGCCGTCCGGTTCCGTGGCACACGGTTGGAGTCCGATAGCTTCACATTATATAGAGGTAAGCCTTATGCCGGGCGAACAGAGAGACCTTATCTTCCTGCTTGGCTATGTAGAAAATGCACAAGAAGAGAAATACGCCGACCCACACGCCGACCCTACGCTCATCACTTCGCTAGGCGCCCTCGATCGCACCATCGTGAATAAGGAAAAGGCTCACGCAACAATCGAAAGATTCAGCACAGTTGAGGCTGTGGACAAGGCTTTTGACGAACTGCACGCCATGTGGAACGGACTGCTCGACAAATTCCAGGTTTCTACGGGCGACGACCGTCTTGACCGCATGGTGAACATCTGGAACCAGTACCAGTGCATGATTACGTTCAACTTCTCACGCTCAGCCAGTTTCTTCGAGAGCGGCATTGGCCGTGGGATGGGATTCCGCGACTCCAACCAAGACCTTGTGGGCTTTGTTCACCAAGTGCCGGAGCGCGCCCGCCAGCGCATAATAGACATCGCCTCGACGCAATTCCCAGACGGCGGCTGCTATCACCAATACCAGCCCCTCACCAAGCGTGGCAACAACGACATCGGCGGCGGATTCAATGATGACCCCATGTGGCTTATCTTCGGCACGGTGGCATACGTCAAGGAGACGGGAGATTTCAGCATCTTGGACGAGAAAGTGCCTTGGGACAACAAACCGGGTTCAGAAGTGTCGCTCATGGAGCATCTTCGTATTTCGTTCAACCATGTGGTGGAGAATCTCGGTCCCCATAAGTTGCCTCTTATCGGTCGCGCGGACTGGAACGACTGTCTCAACCTTAACTGTTTCTCTTGGGATCCAAACGAGTCGTTCCAAACTACGGAGAACGTTTCCGAGGGTTCAAAGGCGGAATCTCTGATGATAGCGGGACTCTTTGTCTTCTGCGGTCGTCAGTATGCCGAATTGTGCAAGGTTTGTGGCATGGAGACTGAGGCAAAACGCGCTACAGGCTGTGTTGATGACATGGTAGAGGCGGTAAAGAAGTACGGATGGGATGGAGAGTGGTATCTTCGTGCTTACGACTTCTACGGCAACAAGATTGGCTCCAAAGAGAATGAGGAAGGCAAGATTTTCATTGAGTCGCAAGGTTTCTGCACTATGGCCGGCATAGGAATGGAGGAAGGCATGGTAAGCAAGGCTCTCGACTCTTGCAAGCGTTACCTTGACTGTGAGCACGGCATGGTTCTCAACAATCCGGCCTTCACCACCTACCACGTGGAGATGGGCGAAATATCTTCTTATCCGGCAGGTTACAAGGAGAATGCCGGTATCTTCTGCCACAACAACCCTTGGGTTATTATCGGCGAGACTGTAGCCGGACGTGGCGATGACGCCTGGGATCACTACACCAAGATATGTCCGGCGTGGATAAAGGATCAGACACTCCATAAGGTAGAACCTTATGTTTATTGCCAGATGGTGGCAGGCAAGGACGCCGCACGTCCGGGAGAGGGAAAGAACTCTTGGCTCACGGGTACAGCCGCATGGAACTGGCTCGCCATTACCCAGTACATACTTGGCATACGCCCCACCTATGACGGACTGGAAATAGACCCCTGCCTGCCTGAGACTATGAATGAGTACACCGTAAAGCGCAAACTGCGTGACAGTGAGTTTACAATCACCGTGAAGAACCCGAACGGCAAGTCAAAAGGCGTTAGCAGGATAACCGTTGACGGAAAGCCCGTTGACAGCAACGTTGTGAAAGCTCTTCCTGGCAAGCATGTTGTAGTGGTGGAGATGTAAAGTAAAAAACGAAGTTCATAGAAATCTGCTTATAATGGCCAGACTGATTGAAAAGATAGGATATGGCATGGGAGACATGGCGTCTTCCATGTTCTGGAAGATATTTTCTTATTATCTTCCCATTTTTTACAGTGATATATTCAACCTGTCACTCACCCATACCGCCACTCTGATGTTTGTGACGCGTGTATGGGATGCTGTGTCCGACCCTATGATGGGTATCATTTGTGATCGTACCAACACCCGGTGGGGCAAGTACCGTCCTTACCTGTTGTGGTTCTCGCTGCCCTTTGCTATCTGTGGGGTATTGTTGTTCACCACACCAGATTTTGACGAACAGGGACGTCTCATCTATGCTTACATCACATACATTCTGATGATGACGGTTTACACCTGCATTAATGTGCCTTACGCCTCGATGCTTGGCGTGATGACATCCGACAGCTATGAGAAGACAGTGTTTTCAAGCTACCGCATGTTCTTCGCCTACGGCGGCTCGTTCATTGCCCTGTATGCATGGGAACCATTGTGCAAGTTGTTTTCCGACAACAATCTGTCTTTTCTCAATGTCGGAGGCATGGCGGGCGCATGGCAGGGCGCAATGATAGTCATCGCCACGGTATGTTTCCTGCTTTTCATAGGCAGTTTCCTATTGACCCGGGAGCACGTAAAGGGTGTCAAGGGAGACAAGCTGATGAACGATTTTCGCTCTTTGGTGAGGAATTTCCCTTGGTGGATGATTACCTGCACAGCCCTCTGCACTAACCTGTTCAACACGGTGCGTGGCGCTACGGTGGCCTATTACTTCAAATATTACATTGGGAATGACAATATCGTGGACTTTGGTTTCTTCTCTTTCATTTTCTTTGCAGGCGTATTTCTTGCCATCGGCGAAGTATGCAACATGATAGGGGTGGTGTGCGCCATGCCTTTGAGCAAGCGGCTGGGCAAGAAAACCACGTTCATAGTCTCTGCCGTGGCAATGGGTGCACTCAGCATTCTGTTTTTCTATATGCCGTTAAGCAATGAAGGATTCATTGGCATATTGTTGCTTCAGGTGCTTATCAGCATTTTCACCGGAGTGGTAAGTCCGCTGGTATGGAGCATGTACGCCGATGTGGCCGACTATTCCTACTACAAACACGGCACTGCCTCAACAGCCCTCATTTTCTCTTCCGGTTCCATGGCCCAGAAGTTCGGAGGCGCCATCGCCGGTTCGGCCGTGTTGCTTTTGTTCAGCTTTTTCGGCCTTCAGCCTAATGCCGCCACGCAAACGCCGGGCGCCATCTTTGGCTTGAAGTTGGCGATAAGCTACATTCCGGCGGCCATCTCGCTGCTGATAATAGGCCTGATGGTGCTGTATCCGCTTACCACCAAGCGCATCGCGGAGTTCAAGAATTCAGGTATGGAAAGGCAATGATAAACTATTTCAAGATAAGGTATCATCATGGCAAATAATATCTGCATATAACGGAGGTAAGGTTTTATTCCTCGTGAAATAAGGTTTGTTTTCAGACAAAAGACATTCATCAAACCTTTATCAATAGATAGTGAACCAGCTTTTATGGAAAATTTTAATTATTTTGCGACATATTTGAAAAATTAAAAATCATGAAAACAAATTTAAGGATTTATTGGCTGTTGACACTGATGTTTGCCGTAATGCTGTGTCACGCCCAAAAGACAGCCCGGCAATGGAACAGCGAAGTCACTGCCGGATGGAACCTTGGTAACCAGTTTGAATGTTCTGCCCCGGGACAAGACGGTGAGTCTATGGACATAGGCGAACCCGACGGGGCCGACAATGCGGAAACGGCATGGGGAAACCCTGTAGTCACGAAGAAAACCATCAAGGCCGTGCACGATGCCGGATTCAATGCCATACGCATACCTGTAAGATGGCAATGCCACATCACCAACCCTGCGGCCATGAGCATCAGCAAGACGTGGATGGACAGAATAAAGGAGGTGATAGACTGGTGTCTGGAATATGACATGAAAGTCATCGTCAACGTACACCACGAGAAATGGCTTGAGAGCCGCCCCTTTTATGCGGACAAGGAAGAAAACTGCCGGAAGCTGGCTTTGCTGTGGATGAACATTGCCAATGAGCTTGGCAAATATGATTACCGCGTGGCTTTTGCAGGCACCAACGAGGTTCATGTACCCGACAACTGGGGAAAGCCTACCGCTGAAAACCTTGATGTGCAGAATGCCTACAACCAGACATTCATTGACATTGTGCGAGCTACAGGCGGAAACAACACGAAACGCCACTTGATTGTGCAGACATATGTGTGCAATGCCGATTTCGGCCTGTACAACGGTGATTTCATAATCCCTAAAGACATAGACGGCAACGGCAATGATTATATGAGCGTAGAGCTGCATTTTTATAACCCGTGGGAATATGCCGGCAGTGGTGAATGTTACTACTGGGGCGAGCCGTACAAGCAGTATGGGAAAGCGTCACAGAGCGATGAGACCACGATGATCAATTACTTCGACAAACTGGCGAATGAATGGGGTTCTAAAGGATTAGGCATAGTGATTGGAGAATGGGGGCTCACCGACCATTACAAAGGTTCCGAAGCCGACCGTATGCACGAGAATATGACTTATTACTGCAAGACATTGGTATCAGAGGCACGCAAACGCGGATTTTCAACTTTCATCTGGGACAACAACCGGTTCGGCAACGGCGCTGACATGTTCGGCATCTTTGACCGTAATAAAAACATGGAGATAAAAGCAGACTGGATAATCAAAGGCATTAAAGAAGGGATTGCAGAGAGTGCAAAACCCATGTGAACAATAAAAGACACGCGTTAGCGGAGTTATTTGGGGTGCCACGGCGACGGTTACAGTTGCAATCTGTGTCCTTCCGGCCTGCACCACACGGCTTCTCTCCTTTCAAAAAGGTATCCCTTCACACTATAAGACAATTCTTGCAGTTCTACCGGAAGCAAGCTAAAAACCACAAGCAAAAGCTGCTGAAATGCAGCATACCATAAGTGTCTGCAATTGAAAGATAAAGAATAATTCCGCCAACGAATAAAAAAAATGGAATACATTCCTAAAATAAAATATTATTATGATTAAACGATTTAACTTAGTGTTATGTATGCTTGGGGCGAGCCTGATAGCACCAGCTGTCATGGCAACTACGCCAAGAAAAGCAGACGTAGGCATAACGGCGACCCAGACGGGGATTACAGTAAAGGGCAACGTCTCTGACGCGGCAGGCCCGTTAATCGGCGTATCAGTGAAGGTGGTAGGAACATCAAAGGGTGTTATTACCGACCTTGACGGTAACTTTACTTTACAGTGCAACACCGGTGACGAGCTTGAGATTTCTTACGTAGGATACAAATCCGTACGTGTGAAGGCTCAGAACATTTTGAAAATCAAACTTGAGCAAAACTCGGAGACGCTGGACGAAGTGGTTGTTACCGCACTTGGCATAAAGCGTGACCGCAAGGCTCTCGGCTATGGCCTGTCCGAAATAAAAGGCGCCGAACTGACCAAAGCAAAGGAGACCAATGTCATAAACTCGCTTGCCGGTAAGGTGGCAGGTCTTGTTGTCAGCAATACGGCGGGTGGCGCAGCCGGATCAACGAGAGTCATGCTCCGCGGTACGACCGAACTGACGGGCAACAACCAGCCTCTTTACGTAATTGACGGCGTACCCTTGGACAACACCAACTTCGGAAGTGCCGGCGAGCAGGGAGGTTACGACCTTGGTGACGGTATATCTGCCATCAACCCTGACGATATAGAGACGATGACCGTGCTTAAAGGCCCGGCCGCTTCCGCCCTCTACGGTTCACGTGCGTCGCACGGTGTAATTCTCATCACCACGAAAAAGGCTGGCAAGGAGAAGGTTTCTGTTGAGTATAACGGCTCGCTGACCATCGACACGCAGCTCGCGAAGTGGGACGACGTGCAGGAGATATACGGTATGGGCGACAACGGGCAGTACCAGCTTGACGCCTCGTCGGGTACGAACTCGAGCTGGGGCGTGAAGGCGGACATGATAGACAAGACGTATTTTGACGGCTCTGTGCGTCCGTTCCTCATGTATCCGAATAACACATCTTCATTCTTCCGCACCGGTCTTACAGCCCAGAATACAGCTATTTTGAGTGTCAACACAGGCAAAACGGGCGTACGCTTCTCTTTTACCGATATGCGTAACAAGGATATTCTTCCCAACTCACACATGAGCCGTGACAATTTCAACCTGCGTGTGACAACCTCCGCAGGCCCTGTAGATTTCGACTTTACGGCCAACTATGTGCGTGAGAACGTGAAGAACCGTCCCGCACTCTCCAACTCACAAAGTAACGTGGGCAAGAACCTCATGACCCTGGCTGGCACATATAACGTTGAATGGCTTAAGAACTACCAGAATGCAGACGGCACTTATGCCAACTGGAATGGTAACGACCAGTATAACATAAACCCGTATTGGGACCTCTACAAGAACAACAACACATCTGCGAAAGACGTGTTCCGCTTGACAGCGAAAGCCATTTACAACGTGAACAAGCATTTGAAAATCCAGGGAACGATTGGTACGGACATCAACAACATGAACTTCGATGAGTTCATCGCCCGCTCTACTCCAGGCGTCCTTCCCGGTAAGCTCACCAATTCGATTTTCAATAACCGTACACTGAATGCTGAGCTCCTCGCCCTCTATAACAACAACTGGGGTAACTTCGACTTCAATGCCACTGTGGGTGGAAACATATTTAAGGTAGACAACAAGACAACCGTCATTACCGGCACTGACCAGCAAATGGACGGTGTGGTTTCAATTATAAATTATGCAGAGCAGAATGTGCAACCGAGCACTTACAAGAAGCAGATAAATTCTCTGTATGCAAGTGCAAGCCTTGGCTATCTCTCGACATACTACCTTGAGGGGACTGTCCGTGGCGACCGTTCATCAACGCTTCCGGCAGCAAACAACACGTATATTTATCCTTCTGTATCAGGTAGCGTCATATTCTCAAACTTCCTGAAGAAACGGAATATCTTAAGTTTTGGTAAGGTCCGCGCCTCATGGGCGAAAGTAGGTTCTGACACTGACCCGTACCAGCTCGGCCTGATCTATTCGACAGGTAAATACAAATACCCGGGTTATACCATAGGTATGATAAATAATAACACACAACCGAACAGTAACCTTAAGCCGACAATGACCAGTTCTTACGAACTCGGCCTTGAGCTTAAGTTCTTCAACGGGCGCTTAGGAGTTGACTTTACATACTATAACCAGACTTCAAAAGATCAGATTATAGCACTTGCTTCTTCTTCGGCTTCCGGGTATGCCAACCGTCTTGTCAATGCCGGAAAGATTCAGAACAAGGGTATCGAGTTAGCCGTCAACGGCCGTGTACTCCAAATCAAGGATTTTGCTTGGGACGCAGGTATTAACTTCTCAAAGAACTCGAACAAAGTTCTCGCGCTTGTCGAAGGCATGGATTACCTCCAGCTGGCTGACGCAAGCTGGGCCAGTGTCTCGGTGGGTGCTGAGGTAGGAAAGAACTACGGCTCTATTCTCGGTACAGATTTCAAGCGCAATGAGAATGGTGACATCCTCATAGACAAGAATACGGGTCTTCCCCTTTATGACGAGAATCTCAAGACTCTCGGCAACTCCACTTGGGACTGGACCGGTGGCTTCTACACGACTTTCACTTACAAAAACTTCCATCTTACTGCTGCATTCGATGTGAAAGTGGGAGCTGATCTCTATTCATTCTCGATGCGTTCAGCCTACCTCACGGGTAAGGCCAAGGGCACGCTCGCAGGGCGTGAAGAGTGGTACCGCTCGGAAGAGGCCCGTAAGGCTGCCGGCATGACAGAGGCAGAGTGGCGTGCAGCCGGCAAGTGTGAGGGACTTATTGTAGACGGCGTGATAGACAACGGCGACGGCACATACAGCAAGAACACATACCCCGTGAACCCGCAGAACTATTGGAAGAGCGTTGCCGAAAAGGCTCCTGCATTGTTCATCTACGACAATTCTTACATCAAGTGCCGCGAAATCACGTTCGGATACACTTTCCCCGAAAAGATGTTGGGCAAGTTCGTAAAGTCACTCTCTGTCTCGTTCGTTGCTCGCAACCCGTTCATTGTATGGAAGAACATACCGAACATCGATCCTGACTCTAACTATAACACATCAGGCATGGGACTTGAGTACGGCTCGCTTCCGTCACGCCGTAGCTACGGTTTTAATATAAATGTGAAATTCTAATAGACATTGTGATTATGAAAAAACATATTTTTAATATAGCATCGTTCATGATGCTTCTGACGCTTGGCGGAGGGCTTTCTTCTTGCTCGGACTCTTATCTGGAGGATGTCAACACCGACGATTCAAAGGCGGAAACCATCGACCCGAACGCACAGCTCACCACGACTCTGCTGCAAACATACGGCGACTTTTCACTGATGGACACTTACCGCAGTTACATCACCGGCTTCACGCAGTATTATGCCGGAGGATGGAACGTTTCCAACTATGCCGGAGCGGTTTATCCGAAAGACTCGGAGATGGCTTATCCGTGGAACCGTTATTATCAGATAAGCATAAAGAACCTTGTAGATGCCATCCATCGCACTGGAGATATGCCGAACACCAATGCCGCGCTGCGCATCCACCGTGCTTACATGATGGCCGTACTCTCTGACATCTATGGCGACATTCCTTGCACGGAGGCGGGAATGTCGTTCATCGACGGCAATGCCACCCCGAAGTACGACACGCAGGAAGAAGTCTATGACTTCATTTTTTCAGAGTTGAAAGCGTGTGCCGCGCAACTCGGTACTGGCACTGACGCTATTTCCGGGGACGTCACTTCCTTAGGGGGCGATCCGGAAGCATGGAAGAGGTATGCCAATACTCTTCGCCTGCGTTATGCAATGCGTATTTCCGATGTCGCTCCGGAAAGAGCACGTACCGAATTTGAGTCTGCATTAAATGCCGACGGCGGTATTATCTCATCGGCCGACGAAGATGCTTACATAAAATACATCGACGCTCCCTTCACGCTTTATGACGGCGCCGCCGACCTTGATTTCAGGGCCAACGCACTTGGCGAGATGATATACGGGCAAGACCCGCAGTCGCCTTCGTTTGTCAGCTCCACCTTATTTAATTATATGAAAAAGATGCACGACCCGCGTCTTTACCGCATCGCCCGGTGCTATATCCACACCACACGCAGTCAGACCGATACGTCAGGCAACTTTGACGTTACCGACGAGGTGCTGGCTTGGGGCGAGCGCGGCGGTGAAGGTATCGTTCCGTGCAATGTAGGCGACGCCTGGTGGAGCGACTGGGTGAGTGCCCCTGCAAATAGCGACATTCCCACCTTGGATTCACTTGCAACGCTTTATCCTGACAAAGGATATGACAAGAACAACTATCCGGCTCGTATGATTAGGCCTACCATAGCTGTCGCATTCTGCAATGCCGACTGTCCCGGCATACTCATAACCTCTGCCGAAGTTGAATTCCTGCTTGCCGAAGCCGCTTCAAAAGGCTGGAATGTCCAAGGCGACGCAGAAAGCCATTATAAAGCAGGCATTCGCGCATCAATGCAGATGCTCAACAACTACTACGATATTGTCTCAAAAATCTCCGACGAAGAGATAGAAGAATATATTGCGGAAAATCCGTTAGGCGATAATCCTCGCGAGTCGATCAACACCCAAGCTTGGATCCTTCATCTCACAAATCCAAACGAAGGTTGGGCTAACCTCCGCCGTTCAGACTATCCTGCGCTGGCAGACCGCACCTTGCTTCCTGTCCGCGGCGACTTCCCTCACGAAGACCCTAACATGCAAACGCCTGTACGCCTGCGCTATCCGCTGCTTGAGGCCAGTTACAACAGCGTAAATTACGAGGAAGCGGTGGACCGTTTGGGTGGAACAGACGATTGGCACCACCGTGTATGGTGGGATGTCAACGAACAGAATTTCATGGACATTGAAAAGTTTAGTGAATCAATTGAATAATAGATTAACAGATTGAATAAAAATGAAAAAGACATTATATAAATTGATAACGGCAATAGTTGTTCTCTCAATGGGAATGCTTTGCTCCTGTTCAGAAGATAACGAAGGGTTTATCACGGCTACCGAGGATGATTTCCCGCAAATACTCCTTCCGTGGTTCGGCGATTGGGAGAACGGTGAGCCGGCTGTTTACAAGACTATTTCCCGCGATGCGGAATTGATTGATTCAACCGTAGTGACTCCTGCCCTCTACACCACTGTCGAGTGGTTCATTGACGACGAAAAAGTATGTGAGGGAACTAAGATTCAGCTTGCGCCGCTTTATGCCGGAGAATATATCTTAAAGATTGTCGCTACCACGACGAAGGGGAAACAAACGTCCAGAATGGGTAAGCTTGTCGTTTTGCCGCTTGATGGCGACCCGACTCCCACTGATGCTGCAAGCGACCGTCTGGTTGTTCCGGGAATGCAGGCGAAGTTACACGGCACAAATATGGACAAAGTGGTGAAAATAACCATAGGTAATAAGGAGGCTGCTGCCACTTTTGTTTCCAATAACGGCAATGACTATATTGAATACACCGTGCCAAGCGACCTCGCTCTCGGCACTTACCGCATAACTCTTACAGATAGCGACGGCAATGTTTATGGCGGCGATAAAATTGAAGTCAGCGATGAACTTCCAGTCTCGGAAGAAACAACTCTTTGGGAAGGCTCGTTCGATGTAACATGGGATACGCCGTTCACTGCCCTCCAGACGCAGTTTAAGGATTTGGTACAGAGCGGCGATATAGTCCGTGCGTATGTTGCCGGTGAGGGACAGGGCACTATGACTACCGCTTGGTGGAATAACATTCTTACAGGAAAAGGAGATCCCGAGCGTGGTGATATTACGATTAACGGTTCCATGGTTCTGGAGTTTGCGCTTACCGACTACTCAATAGAGCTGATGAACGAACAAGACGGAGCCATTTTTGTTGGTGATGGTTATACCATTACTAAGATCACTAAGGAATAATACAGCGCCGTTTTGTTAGATTTGTCATATTCTATTTCTATGTGTGATTACAAGCCGTTGCCGATTATGAAGTGCAACGGCTTGCTTTTCTCGCGTATGTTGATTACAAATTGAAAATCATGAGAAAAATTCTTTTCTTTTTTTTAATGTTAGGTGCGCTGACCTCTAGTGCTGCCGACAACGATGATATTGAGTCAATGGTGGAAACGCTTTTGAGCAAGATGACCCTTGAAGAGAAAATCCGCCTAAGCTACGCACAGTCAAAATTCTCAAGTCCGGGTGTGGCGCGTTTAGGCGTCCCTGAACTTTATTGCAGCGACGGTCCTCATGGTGTGCGTATGGAAATCTGCTGGAACAGCTGGGACCATGCCGACTGGACCAATGATTCGTGTACGGCTTTTCCCGCCCTGACTTGTCTTGCTGCCACATGGCAACCTGAGTTGGCTTACCTTTACGGGCGGATGGTAGGTGAAGAGGCCCGTTACCGCAAAAAAAATGTTTTGTTGGGTCCCGGCGTGAACCTGTACCGCACGCCACTTAACGGACGCAACTTTGAATATATGGGCGAAGACCCGTATCTTACTTCGCGGATGTGTGTGCCTTATATACAAGGGCTTCAATCCTATGGCGTGGCTTGTTGCGTAAAACATTACGCGCTTAACGAGCAGGAAACCTTCCGCGACCATGTGGATGTGCGGGTTTCCGACCGTGCCTTATACGAACTTTACCTGCGCCCGTTCCATGCAGCGGTAGTTGAAGGAGGTGCGTGGAGCGTGATGGGCAGTTACAATCAATATCTCAATCAGCACGCAACTCATAACGCCCGCTTGATTAACGATATCCTTAAGAAAGAGTGGGGATTTGACGGAGCGGTGATTACTGACTGGGGAGCAGCGCATAACACGGATGAAGCCATTTTTAATGGCCTCGACCTTGAATTTGGCAGTTTCACTGATGGCCTTTCCACTGAAGCTCCGATAAACTCGTATGATGACTACTATCTTGGAAGAGCTTATCTTGAGAAATGCCGCAGGGGCGAAGTGCCTGATTCGATAATCAATGACAAGGCCCGGCGTATGCTCCGCCTTATAGTGCGCACGGCCATGTCCGGCAATCACGGCTTTGGTTCAATGAACACTCGCGAGCACGTAGCCGCCGCCCGTAAAATCGCGCAGGAAGGCATAGTGCTGTTGAAGAACAACGGCATTCTTCCTCTTGTACCCAAGGACAATATGAAAATTTTGGTGGTGGGCGAAAATGCCACTCGCAGCTTATGTGCGGGCGGAGGTTCAAGCGAGCTAAAGCCGCGCGACGAGGTGTCGCCACTGCGTGGCATCAAGGAGCGGTTTGGCGACAAATGCACCATTGAGTATGCGAAAGGCTATGCTTCCGGACGCACGATGTATGGCAAAGTAGATGTTTTGCCGCAATCCCTCTATGATTCACTCCGAAATGAAGCCGTTGAAAAAGCAAAAACTGCTGATTACGTCATCTATGTCGGTGGCCTGAACAAAAACCATAATCAAGACTGCGAGGGCGGTGACCGCGAATCTTATCAACTTCCTTTCGGGCAGGACAGGCTCATTACGGAATTGCTTGCCGCCAACAGCAACACGGTATTGGTGATTGTGAGTGGAAACGCATACGACATGCCTTGGCTTGACAAGGCGCAGGCATTGGTCCAGTCTTGGTATCTTGGAAGCGAAGCCGGACACGCTTTGGCTGATATTATTTCGGGAGATGTCTGCCCGTCCGGAAAACTTCCGTTTTCGTTTGCTTACAAACTCAATGATTATCCAGCCCACAAGATGGGTGCAGTAGGTTATCCCGGGGTGTCGCCTGACAAGTTGCCTCAGCCTTTTGGCGGTGAAGAGGGGAAACCGTTGAATTCCGCCCGGTTGCTGAAAGCTGCCGTGAATGGCTGGAAAGGTATTGACTTCTGTGCTTTGCCCGGGGATGGGACAAAGAAGGATGAAACGGAAATATATGGCGAAGACATCCTTTTGGGCTATCGCTGGTTTGACTATTTCAAAACGAAGGTGCGCTTCCCCTTTGGCTTCGGCTTGAGTTATACCACATTCAGTTACGGTAAACCGACGATTAACGGGCGCACTGTATCGGTACCGGTGCGTAACAGCGGAAATGTGGCTGGGCAGGAAGTAGTGCAATTCTATGTCGGTGACGACAAGGCCTCGGTAATCCGCCCAGTAAAGGAACTCAGGCATTTCGAGAAAGTCGCGCTTGAGCCGGGAGAGACAAAACAGGTCTCCTATACTATTGGCGACGATGATTTGAAATATTTCGATGAGGAAAGGCATGAATGGGTGGCAGAACGTGGTTCTTTCACTGTTTATGTCGGAGCATCGGCAGCTGACATTCGTGGCAAGGTGAAATATAACTACTAATCGCACAGCTAATGAAACCTATCAAAACTTTATTTGTTGCCATGACTTGTATGTCCATGACTGCGTACAGCTCACCGACATTGGAGCAGCGTGTAGATCAGCTTTATGACAGCATGAGCCGTGCAGAACGAGTGGCTCAGCTGAGAAGCATTTACATATCGGCGTTGCTTACGCCGGAAGGTAAAATTGACGAGGCGAAATGCAAAGAACTGATTCCCGACGGCATCGGACATATATCCCAATTCGCCATGGATTTGGGAATGTCGCCCGATGAGCAGCGCGACAGGGTAGCCCGGTTGCAGAAATGGCTTATTGAAAACACGCCTAATCATATTCCGGCTCTCGTTCATGAGGAAGCACTCTCCGGGGTGAACGCCTTGGATGCCACTGTTTATCCCCAGCAAATCGGTATGGCGTGTACATGGAACACGGAGCTGGCAGAAAAGAAAGCCCGGCTTTCGGCCACGGCATTGCGTGCCATAGGCGGAACGCTCGCCCTCTCCCCGATGGTGGATGTGGTCCGCGACCCATCGTTCAACCGTCTGGAGGAATCTTACGGAGAAGATGGCTATTTATCGGCGGCAATGGGAGTCGCCTTTGTAAACGGCATTCAGCACAGAGGAAATCTGCATGAAGGTGTCGCTGCCTGCACAAAACATTTCCTTGGCTATGGCGGTGGGGCTGACGCTCCCGAAACAGAGCTTATGGAGGATATTCTGCTGCCTCACGAAGCTATCATCCGTCTGGTGGGCAGCCAGGTGGTGATGACCGGCTACCATACGTTTAACGGTACTAAATGTGTGGCTAACAAGTGGCTTCAACAGGATTTGTTGCGCAAGTATGTGGGGTTCAATGGACTCATTGTCAGTGATTACGGTTCTATTCCACAGATTGACGAGGCTCTTTCGCCATTAGAGTTGTGCGTTGCGGCGATGAATGCCGGCAACGAAGTGGATTTCCCTACGGGAGACATCTATGCTAATATTCCTGAAGCGTTGGAGAAAGGCCTTATCAGTGAAGACGTGTTGGAAAAGGCCGTCAAGCACGTGCTGATGTTAAAGGCAAAGCTCGGTTTGCTCGACAATACCGCGCGTCTATACAGCAATGGACACATAGAGTTTGACACTGACGAAGAGCGTGCCACATCCTATCGGCTTGCCACTCAATCCATCGTATTGTTGAAGAACGGCAATATAGAGGGTGATGATAAACCCATTCTGCCGCTTACAGCCGAAACGCTTTCAAGGCTTGGAGGCCGCGTGTTCCTGACAGGTCCTAATGCAAATTCAATGTGGGCACTTGCCGGCGACTATACATTCCAAGCCATGCGTTATTTTTGGAAAGGTAAAGAGGAAAGTCCTTTGCATCCCAAATATGTGTTTTTGAAAGAAGGCATGGAGCAAAAGATGCCCCAAGGAGGTTCGCTGCTCTATTCGCGCGGGTGCGACTGGACTGACGTGCCGGAAACTGTGATGGAAAAAGGTGGCGACCCAAGGGTGGCTGAACAAAAGAAAATCGACAACCGTATGGTAGACAGCCATGAACCGGCTGATTGGGATGAAGCGCTGCGGATGGCTCGCCAGTGTGACGTAATCATTGCGGCGATGGGTGAAAACGTGATGCTTAGTGGGGAAAACCGTGACCGTACCAAACTCACACTCCCCGGACGGCAGGAAGAATATGTAAATGCGCTTGTCGCTACGGGTAAGCCGGTGGTACTTATCGCGTTTGGCGGACGGGCGCAGGTAATCAGCGGCTTGGCAAAGAAATGTGCTGCCGTACTTCAAGCGTGGTATCCAGGTGAGGAAGGAGGCAATGCGGTAGCCGATATCCTTTTCGGAAATGTGTCGCCGTCAGGCAAGCTCTGTGTCAGCTATCCTGCCGTTGAAATTCATGAACCGGTTTGTTATAATTATGGTTTGGAGAAAGACCATCGCATTGCATGGCCGTTCGGTTACGGCTTGAGCTACGCTTCTTTTAAATATGGCAATATGCAAATGGACAGGGAAGTGCCGACTGACACCGAATCGTTCAATCTCAGTGTCGATGTAAAGAATACGGGCAATGTGGATGCAGATGAAGTGGTACAGATTTATGTTTCTCCAATCGACAGTGCGTCACGGTTGAAGCCTATCCAACTTCAAGGTTTTGCACGGATAAGCCTCAAGGCCGGGGAAAAACAGACAGTAAGGTTCAGGCTTTTCCCTGAGCAGTTGGGATATTTTGAAGGTGGACACTGGAATATTGCCCCCGGACGTTACAGGGTCAAGGTGGCCACGTCATCGCAGGACATACGACAAGAGCAAGAAATTGTACTCACGGGAAAGCGCCACGTAAAAAAACTGCGCGAACATTATCTGTCAGAAGTGGTGAAACAATAATAATTGATAATATGAACATTCAAAAACTATTTTAACGTGAATTCGACGAATTCAAAACAAAGCAAGCTGTGTGTCAAATGTACGTT